>Ga0163150_10002115_pt1 | contig 31628 bp, 30 predicted proteins | sample OliLakLV19P2IB_FD_148628 | JGI IMG/M metagenome (GOLD analysis project Ga0163150, IMG submission 148628) | Freshwater microbial mat bacterial communities from Lake Vanda, McMurdo Dry Valleys, Antarctica - Oligotrophic Lake LV.19.P2.IB | ecosystem: Environmental > Aquatic > Freshwater > Lake >...
CCGCTACGATGTCGGCGTCCGCGGCGCCCACGGCGCTGGCCGACGTCCGGTCCCGCTCTTCGTATTGATCTGCTTCTTCCTGGCTGACCGCCCCGGTCGCTACCAGGCGCTTCTCCCGCTCCCAGGCACGTTCCGTTTGATATTTCGTCGCTCGCCGCGATTGGGCCGTCGCGCGTGCCGCCTGCGCGACCGCCTGCGCCGACTGCACCATCGCAAGGGACGCTTGTTCGGCCATACGCGCCGCTTGTAACCGGGCCTGGGAGCGCTCCAGCACGTGACGCACGTCGGTGTCTTCCAGTGTCGCAACCACTTGCCCCGCGCGCACAAAATCACCCTCATTGACCAGAACCCGCTCGATCCGGCCGGGGATCTTGGCTCCTACGGCTGCCAGGACATCGACATTAATAGTGCCGGTCCCTTGCACTTCCCCCGCATAATCTTGTTGCTCTGCCTGCGCAATCACGACTTCCGGTGGAGTAAAAAAGAAGTACTTCACAAGGAAGACAGCAGCCGCCCCGAGAAATACATAGAGGACGATTTTGCCGGCTTTCTTGACGTTGGATTTGTCGTTTACTTCGGCTGGTTTGGTTTTGTCGCTTACCTCCGCGGGTTTAGACTTCTCGGTCTTCTCGGGTGGCTTGGGTTTGTCGGCCACTTCTGGTTGCGCCGACTTGTCGACCACTTCCGGTTCTGGGATGTTAGCCATTTGTCATTCCTCACTTCCCCGTCTCTCGTCTGACAGCGGCAGTAGCGGTCATATAGTCGGCCAGCGCGCGATAATATTTCGCCTCCGAAGTGAGCAGAGCCGCCTGCGCATCGAGCAGGTTTTCAATAATGCCGCGGCCATAGCGCTGCTTTTCTTGTTCAATCCGGAGCGCTTCCTTGGCGTAGCCAATGGCGGTCTCCGTAGCGCGAATTCGCTCTTGCGAATTTTCGACCTGCAGGTATGCGGAGCGCACCCTCTGCTCCGCGTCAAGCCCCGCCTGTTTCAAGTCAGCCCGGCGTTCCAATTCGCGGCTCTTTGCTTCCTCCACCCGATGCGTGAGTGTTCGATCGAAAAAGGGAAAGGTAAAAACAGCTCCGGCAATTACCCCGCCCCTATACACAGCGAAGGGATCGGCACTTTGCCCGAGGAAATCCGCAGCTAGAGAAAGTGATGGCCTCTGCGCCGACTTCGCTACCGCGAGGGAGCGCTCAGCGACGCTGACTTGCGCTTCGGCTACCTGGTATTGCAAATTCCCGGCACGTGCGAGCTCAGATACCTCGTCCAGAGGCAGTTGTGCCGTGGGCCGCGGCAGCATCGTTTCCACAGTAACCGGAGTATTAACCGGATGCCCCAGGAGTGCGTTGAGCAGTCCCGCTTCAATCTCGCGGGCGTTTCTGAACTCAATCGCCGTGTCTTGCACGTCCGCCAAACGCGTATCTATCTTGAGAAGATCAACACGCGCTACTTTTCCTTCATCGAGCATCTGCGCGACCACTCGGCGGCTCTCTGTCAGAGCGTTGACAGACTCCCGCGCCGCCTCGATGTCTCGATCTAGTTGGACCAGGTTGGCATAAGTGCTGGTGACGTCGAAATCCAGGTCACGCTCTACAGCCTGCATACTGATCTGGGCCAAATCGCGTTGGGCTTGTGCGAGGCCCACGGCTGACCCGATCCGTCCACCGGAATACAGGGGGATCGTTGCCCGGACATCCGCATTGAGGTGACCTCGACGGAACAGCTGGTTTTCTGGAATAACCGCCAATTGCGTCAAGGGGAAGCCCATTGCGGTTTGTGCCGGTTGGCTTGATCCGCGAGCCGCTGCTCCCAACGTGAGACGGGGCAGACGCTCAGCTCTCGCCGCAGCAATGACGGCTTGCTCCGTTGTGACGCCTTGTCTCTTAGCAGAGAGTCTTGGACTGTGCTGCCGAGCATACGCTAGCGCGGCGTCCATCGTGAGCGGCGTGTCCGGCTGCTGCTGTGCTGAAAGGAATGGAACACAGAATATGACAGTTCCAGTTGCATTCAGGACGAGCCGAGCAAACGCACAGAGTCGAAATAAGGGCGTCGTATTCATCGCCGATTCTTGATAGCCGTATTGTCTGGCCTCTTGCGACAGAGCGAGACCAAGCTAACAAAGCCGCTGTTATCCATTGGCAGAATCAGAACACTCCAAATACGAAGAACGGGCTCGCAAGCGCGGCGCGGTGCCAGTACCCCGTAGCCGACCCAGGCAAAGTAGACAATGAGGCTTTCGATGTCGAAGCCGGTGGGATGCGCGAGATCGAACAAGCTCGGCGGACTCCGGTATTCGGGCATCAACAATCGCTGGGTCAAGCCAAACGGTGCCGTCAGCGCACCGGCCCAGATCATGGCCCGCCGTAACGCGGTCCACCCGACAAACAGGCAATCCAAATTAGGGGAAAGACACTAGCCCATAGGACCCACACGTAGCGGAAGTTAGGGTCATCTAACTGCAGCAGCCATGGCCGCTCTTCGGCGTTCCCGCGGACTTGCCCAAGTATTGCTCCGGACTAAGATCAAACTTCTCTTTGCACTTGGAGCCACAGAAGTAATACGTCTGTCCTTTGTACTCGGTACGTCCAGCGGCGGTAGCCGTTTCTATCTCCATGCCGCAAACAGGATCTTTCACTGCTGTTGTGTTCTTCATCATCATCTCTCCTTCGTTCATGAATTTTGGCTCGATGGTAGTCCAGAAGGGAGAAAAGAGATTCAATTGGAATTCCCCTCTCATCAGTACGTGTATACCCCTGGCTTGACTCGCGAGTCAGTTCAATTCTGCTCGGACTCCAGATCATAATTGCTCACCCGACCTTGATGAGCGGCAAGATGGCAGCCAAACGCGCAATGTGTTCCTTCATGGTTTTGTTCCCTTCACGGTTGTTGCGGTCACTGCCTTTTGATCCCGGTTGTCATGTTGTTTCGGGGTCATCGCAACTTCTTGTTCTGGTTCTTCAGCGGTGGAAGATTTCTTCAGTCTCAGCAGTCGTGCGTTGATTGCCACAATCACCGTGCTGGCAGACATCAGCACCGCACCCAGGGCGGGAGTGAGCAGCACGCCCCATGCGTAAAGCGCTCCGGCCGCCAGCGGAAGTTTCGACCGTTGAGTCGTGAGCGACGCCGGCCTCCTGGCGGTAGCCGCGGAACTGCCCGCGCACCAAGTCCTCGGGGTTAAGCGGGCGGATTATTCTGAACACCTTCACCTGCTCGTCGCGGATCGATTCATGGTTCGTAGTCGTCGGCGCCTCTATCGTGAGGAATCCCACCACTTGAAAGATGTGGTTCTGGATCACGTCACGAATTGCGCCGGTCTCCTCGTAGAAACTGCCACAGCCCTCGACGCCGAAACTTTCGGCCATTGTGATCTGCACACTCTCAACATAGTTGCAGTTCCAGATCGGCTCGATGAACGTGTTCGCGAAGCGGAAATCCAGAAGGTTCTGCACCGCTTCCTTCCCAAGGTATTGGTCAATGCGAAAGATGCACGATTCGTCAAAGACGGTATGAAGTGTCGCGCTGAGCGCCTGCGCGGATGGGAGGTCACGACCGAAGGGCTTCTCGACGATCACGCGCGCGCAGTCCGCCAATGGCAAAGCAGAAAATGAGGCTTTCGATGTCGAAGCCCGTGCGATGCGCAAGATCGAACAAGCTCGGCGGGTGCCAGTAAGCCGGCACGAAAAAGAACTCGGACAAACCAAGCGGTGCCGTCAGTGCGCCGGACCAGAGCATGGGCCGGCGTAACGCAGGCCGCGCGATAAACAGCGCGGCCCAAGGCAGCATAAAGGCACAAGCCCAAATGAGCCACACATGGCGGAAGCTGGGGTCAATGGTGGCCATGGCTTTCACTTGAGGATTTGTTCAAAGATGTCATCGTTCGGCTCCGGGGCATTATTTTGGGCTGTGGCCTCCAATACTTCCAAAAATTAGAAAGAGTATCGCCGCTAACGCCAACGCCGCAAAATTATAGGGGCTGGCATATTTCAAGTATTTCACCTGGTCAGCATCGACCGCGTTCGATGCCATATTCGTCATTCCAGCGACCGGGGAGGTAACATCTCCAAATGTTCCTCCAGTAATTACCGCTGCCACGCAAATTGGAATTCCTGAACCCCCGGACACTGCCAGGGAAATTGCAAAAGGCATAATTAAGGCAGAGGCAGCCCAGCCTGAGCCTAAAAAATAAGTGACGGCAGAAGCGGTGATGAAAAGCGATACCGGAATGCTCCACCCCGGCAGGGAATTTCCAATCTGCTGCTGAATAAAATCACTCAGCTTTAATTCCTGTGAAACAGCACCCAAGGACCATGCCATCACAAGAATGGCCAAAATCTCCATGAGTTTGTTGCCGCCAGAAATCAGGTCTGCGGTCATTGTTTTTACCGGATATTTCTGCAAACAATAAACGACGCCGGTAATGATCATCGAAATAAACAAGGCCACTAACATCGCTTTGTTGGGGTCGGTGGCAGCAATGACAGATGAAATCGTTCCGTCCGCTCCGTCCTTTGATTTCCCAAAATACCAGAAGAAAAAGAAGCTGGAAAAGATTACCGCCAGCATCGGAGTGGCCAGATTCATCATCCGTGGTTTTATTTCTGGCTTGTCATCTTCCATGTCCATTCCCTTCTTCGCGGCTTCCGTTTTTGCGGCCTGCTTCTGTTTCTCCGCGGAAGGTTTTTTCCACTGAAAAAATATGGAACCGAAAGTGATGGCCAGGACCGCGATGCTGAAAAATTCAAAAGGAATGGCGTGCAGCAAAATGCTGTAGGCAGATTGTTCTTTAACGCCTCCCGCAGCTTTCAAGCCTTGACTGATATTGGCTATGTTGAATCCCACGAAAGTGGTGGCAATTGGAATCAGCTCCACAATCGGACTGGCGGTATTGTTGAGCATGAAAGCCAGGCGATATCCAGCGCGAGCGCGATGAGCAATGCTCCCCTGAGCAAATACGGCGCGTTCGGCTGCCAGATGAAAAGCAAGCCGCCCAGAAGCGGTCCGACTGATTGACCGAGACTGTTGGCGGCATTTCGAATGCCAAGCGATGCGCCCGCTGCGTCGCGCCCGCCTTAAGCGCGATCCGCTCGACGTAGAAGGGCAGCACCGGCAGCGTGATGCCGAAGCCGATCATCACGACAAAGAGGCAAGCGAGCAGAACAAACAGATGCTTTCTCATCTTGGGCTTTGACCCGAAATCAGCCAGTTGAAAGCCGCAGAGCCATCTCAAGGAACTCTTCCATATGCAGACTGCACGGCACGATCAATCCGTAGATACCTTGCCAACTACATGCGCGTTTTATCCACAGCAGCCTCCAGACTTGCCCTCCGGCTTAGCGCCGGCGGGCGTGGACAGAAACTTTTGCCGACAGTGGTCACTGCAAAAGTAGAACGTCTTTCCATCGCGTTCGGCGTGGAGGGCGGTGGTTGTGTCCACCGTCATGCCGCAGATCGGGTCGATGGCTTCGGTTTTGGATGTATTCATGATGCTGTTTCTCTCCTGTTTGTTGTTACTGCCTTGCCGACTCCAGTTTTCCGATGTCGGGAGAATGGTCATTGGAGGATTCGCTTCGCGTCGTGGTCATCGCGCGCCATTGCCCCCAGCGGGGAATGAACATCGGCACGCGTTTGCGGTATTCGCTGTATTTGTGGACGAATTCCTGCTCCACCTTCCGCTCCTCGCTTCGCGCCAGCAGGTAGTAGGCGAGGACGATGACGGGGAACAGCGCGACGGAAAAGACGGTGGGCCAATGAACGACGCCCTCGCCGAACAGCGCGATGAAGAGCCCGGTGTATTGGGGATGCCGCACCAGTCCGTAGAGGCGATCCGTGATGAGCCGGTTTTCATTCCGGGCGCGGTGAAGCTCGCGCCAGCCCTCCATGAAGATGCCAAAGCCGGCAAACAGGAGCGCGTAGCCGAGGATCATCGCGATCATCATGCCCGTTTCTCCCATGCCCAACAGCGTGGACCAGAGGCTGGCGTTGAGGTTGGTCTGATCGAGGCCGAAGAACCGGACGAGCAGGTAGAGCGTGAGCGGAAATCCATACATCTCCGCATAGAGGGCGATGATGAAGGCCTGGACCACTCCGGCGCTCGCCCACTTCTTCCACGTCTTCGGTGCGAGGTAGCGGTATAGAAGCCAGGAGGCTATCACGATAAAAATCAGGGCAAGGCCCCAGGCTCCGGAATGTGCAATGTGTTCCTTCATGGTTTTGTTCCCTTCACGGTTGTTGCGGTCACTGCCTTTTGATCCCGGTTGTCATGTTGTTTCGGGGTCATCGCAACTTCTTGTTCTGGTTCTTCAGCGGTGGAAGATTTCTTCAGTCTCAGCAGTCGTGCGTTGATTGCCACAATCACCGTGCTGGCAGACATCAGCACCGCGCCCAGGGCAGGAGTGAGCAGCACGCCCCACGCGTAAAGCGCTCCAGCCGCCAGCGGAATGGCGACGACGTTGTAGCCCGTGGCCCAGAGGAGGTTCTGAATCATCTTCCGATACGTGGCGCGAGAAAGCTGCACGATGGCCACGACATCCAGCGGATTGCTCCGCACCAGAATAACGTCGGCGGTTTCCACCGCGACGTCGGAACCGGCTCCAATGGCGATGCCCACATCCGCCTGCGCCAGCGCAGGGGCATCGTTCACGCCGTCGCCAGTCATGGCCACTAACACGCCCCGGGATTGGACTTCTTTCACTTTCGCCGCTTTGTCCTGGGGCAGGACTTCGGCGAAGTATTCATCCAGCCCGACCTGGTCCGAAACCCATTTGGCCGTCGCTTTGTTATCGCCGGTGAGCATCATGCAGCGGATGTTGAGTGCCTTGAGGGCATCGATGGCTCGCTTCGCCTCGGGTCGGACAATGTCGGCGAGGGCAATCGCCCCTTTCAACTTCCCGTCCACCCGAACAAACACGACCGTCTTGCCCTGGGCTTGCAGGGGCTCCACGCGTTTGTCGGTGAGATCGATGCTTTGGTCGCGCAGGTAGCCGGGACTAACCACCTTGATGTCTTTGCCCTCGACTCGGCCCTCGGCTCCCTTGCCCGTGATGCTTTTGAAGCCTTCGACGGGCAGCTTCTTTTCCGAAGAAGCGGCGATAGCCTTGGCAATGGGGTGTTCGGAACTCGCATCCACGGAGGCCGCGTACTTGCGCAGCGTCTCTTCGTCGATGTCCTGCGAAAGCACCAGTGTTTCGGTCACGCCAAAGCGGCCCTCGGTCAGCGTGCCGGTCTTGTCAAAAATGATGGCCTGCATCTTTCGGGCGCCTTCGAAAGCAACGCGGTTACGAATGAGCAGGCCGTTTTTTGCGGCCAGGGCCGTGGAGACGGCTACCACCAGCGGCACGGCAAGACCCAGGGCATGCGGGCAGGCGATGACCATCACGGTCACGGTGCGTTCGATGGCGAACGCGAACTCCCTGCCCATAAAAACCTGCCAGATTAAGAAGGTGATCACGCCGCCCCCCAAAGCAACAATGGTGAGCCACAGCGCCGCGGTGTTGGCGAGGTCCTGGGTCTTGGATTTGCTTTCCTGGGCCTGTTTGACGAGATCGATGACTTGCGACAGAAACGAATCCTTGCCGGTGCCCTTGACCTCAATGGTCAACGCACCTTCCCCGTTGATGGCCCCGCCGATGACCTTTCCGCCAGTCGTTTTGAGTGCAGGAGTTGATTCGCCGGTAAGCATCGCTTCATTGACCGAGCTCTCGCCCTTCACAATGATACCGTCCGCGGGAATCTTCTCACCCGGCTTGATCAGGACCTTGTCATCCACCGCTAGTTCGCCGAGAGGCACGTCCTTCACGCTGCCGTCGGGCATGAGTTTATGCGCGTCGGACGGCATGAGTTTGGCAAGCTCCTCCAAAGCCCGCGAAGCGGGTCGATGAGTGAGGCCAGCTCCCAGAAGAACATCTTGCCGGTCAGGCCGAATACCACGGCGCTGCTGTAAAGATACGCCGTCGCAATGGCGACGGAGATGAGCATCATCATTCCAGGCCGGCGGGATCTGAGCTCCTCGAACAATCCTTTAAGAAACGGCCAACCGCCATACCAAAAGACCGCGGAAGAAAGACCGAACAACACGTATAGGTCGCCGGGAAAACGAATGGCTTCTCGCAGGCCCACCAGTGTTTGAAGCATCGGCGAGAGGACCAGAATTGGCAGGGTCAGGACCAGTGAGATCCAGAATCGTTTCCGGAAATCCGCCGCCATGTGAGCATGATCGTCGTTGCGGTCATGGTCGTCCGGATGGTTGGAGCCGGCGTGCGCCATTTGAGCTCCCGCCTCCAACCAATTCTGCTCAGCATGTCCTTGCGGACGACCCTCCTTCAGATAGATGTCGTATGCCTTCTTGGCCACCTCGTCTTGCACCGGCTCAGTTTCGGGTGTATTTGTGGTTTCATGTCCGTGGCCCTTCATAGGGTGGCTCCTTTCATTTCGGAAGCTTGAATGAGCGGCGGGATCGGACAATCCAGAGTGTCGGCGATGGCGCGGAGCAATTCGGCTTCGCGTTCCTGGATCGAGCCGTCCGCACCGACGACCTGCACGCAGGCTTCGATCAAATTCTTTTTGATCTGCGGCGCGGCCAACGCGAGGCGATCGAGCGCGGTATCCAGTTGTTCCAGCCCACATTCTGCGCGCGGCAGGAGTTGCAGCCCGTCAGTCTTCGCCCCCAGATGGGGCGCGCCCGCCTGGAAGGCCTTTTCGACTTCGCCCGAGTTGCGGCTGCTGACGTTCGCCAGCGCGGAGAGGACGACGCTGCAATCCCGTCTAAGCGGTTTGAGCGTGTCGTATTGAATGGAGGCTGGGCGCGTTTCGCCCGACTGCGACGCGAGGTGGCGGCGAACGATTTTCTGAAGGACGAATTCAAAGGTTTCGATCTGGTCGTCGCTCTCAATGAGCCATTGCAACGCCTGGCTGAATTGCTCGAACTCGTCGGGCCGAAGCTGACGCAGCGCGGGCAAGGCAAGATTCACGAGCGGCAGACGCGCGCGCGAGGCGATGGGCGCGACTTCAGGCCAGAGCGCGGCGGTTGTTTCGCCACCCCCCGGCGCGGCTCGCTTGGCAAGTTCCGTGAATTGTTTCGTACGCAAGGCTTCGTCCGGGCTGAGGAGCATCGCGTAAATGAGCGCAGTGGCATCGAGCGGTTCGCGGGCGGCAGACTGGACCTTTTCCGAGAATGAATTCCGCAACTCCTCGGCGAAGCGCAAATGCAGCGGCGTTGGCTTGCCCAGGTTTGGGAGCACGGTTTCCACTTGAACGACGTTGGCAGCGAAGCCGGCGGCGCTTGCCCGCGCGCCGGGCATTCCGGGAATCGTTGGAAACGGAGATCGTGATGATGCTGGTGTCGCCGGCCCGCGCGAAGATTCTGCTTCAACTGACTTGACGCTGGCGTTCTTGAATTTTCCGTCCCAGCCCGGATCAATGGCGCGGATGCGGGCGTCGAGCGGCGGGTGGGTCGCCAGCGCGCCGAGGAACGTTTTGCCCAGGCCGTTGCCGAAGAACATGTGACTGGCTTCCCAGGCGTGAGCGGATTCGACCTGCGAGCCGGCACCGCCGATTTTTTGCAGCGCCACGGAAAGCCCCGCCGGATTGCGGGTGAATTGAACCGCGGAGGCGTCGGCCAGAAATTCCCGCTGCCGGCTGAGCGCGGCTTGGATGAGCCGGCCAAAGAATACGCCGATCGCGCCGATGACGATCAAGGCAAGCCCCAGGAGCATCAGCGGATTCCGGTCCCGGCGACCGCGCGAGAAGATCAGGACCCGGCCAATCACCGCGAGGCACAGGATGCCAAAGATGATGCCCATGAGCCGCAGATTCAAACGCATGTCGCCATTGAGGATGTGACTGAACTCGTGGCCGATGACGCCCTGCAATTCATCGCGGTTGAGCAAGGTCATGCAACCGCGCGTGACGCCGATGGCGGCGTCGCCCGGCGTGTGGCCGGCCGCAAAGGCGTTGATGCCCTTTTCGTCGTCGAGCACATAAACTTTGGGGACGGGCACGCCAGCGGCGATGGCCATTTCCTCGATCACGTTCCGCAGTTTGCGTTCATCCGGATGGGTCGTGTTGGGATTGACGATCCGTCCGCCGAGCGATTCGGCGACGGCACTGCCGCCCTTGGCCAAGGCGGCGGTTTTGTAGAGGCTGCCAATGACGACGACCCCGAGGGTGCCGAGCACGACGTAGAGGAAAAGCTTGGGATCCCACAGGACGAGTTCGGGTGACGCGGCGCCGGGCTGCTGCTGTTTGGCGTTGGCGCCGTAGAAAATCAGCAAACTGGCGAGATAAACCGACGCGATGATGCACACGACGGCGATCACGAAATAAACCACCAGCACCTTCGTGTTCTTCCTGGCTTTGTCCTGATGTTCAAAAAAATCCATGAGATAACTCTCTTCAAGCGAACGAAACCTTCGTCGGCTCCCGTTGCTCCGGCTTCTCGATGGCAAACAACTCGGCGGCGGTGAAGTGGAACGTGCCGGCGATGACGCTGCTGGGGAAAACCTCCCGCTGCGTGTTGTAGGCCATCACCGAGTCGTTATACGCCTGCCGGGAGAAGGAGACTTTGTTCTCCGTCGAGGTCAGTTCCTCCATCAGGCTCAGCATGGTCGTGTTCGCTTTGAGGTCGGGATACGCCTCGGAGAGCGCGAACAGGCGGCCGAGCGCGCCGGCGAGTGTGCCTTCGGCGCTGGCGAGTTGCTTCATGGCAGCGGGATCGCCGGGATTGGCGGCGGCGCCGGTGTTGGCGGACGCTGCGGCATTGCGCGCGGCGATGACGGCTTCGAGCGTGCCGCGTTCGTGTTTGAGGTAACCCTTCGCGGTCTCGACGAGATTCGGAATCAGGTCGTAGCGCCGCTTGAGCTGCACGTGAATTTGCGCGTAGGCGTTTTTGAAACGGTTGCGCAACCCGACGAGTTTGTTGTAGATGCCGACAGCGAACATCGCCGCAATCAACACCAGCGCAACCAGCACGATGATGGCAATCAGCAATGGAGTCATAACAGTCTCCTTTCTTGGTTACTCTCAGAGCAGGGAGCGAAGGCCGGCGCCGTCCTGCTGCGCTCTCTTTGTTGGGAGCCTTCCGCACGTCGGCCATATTCCCGCCTTGTCCACCTCTAAATGTATCGACGAGTGGGCGTCGTGAGATCGGCCAGCAGTTGGCACTACTTGAGTCATGAGCCACTCAGCCTGATGTCGCTTCCTTCATGATCTTAAGAATCGTGTCTTCCACTTCCTGCGCTACCCCTTTCAGTTGCGGCGCGTTGAACATCGCCAGAAGAGTGGTTGGCTTCAACGTAGCCAGAATGGTTTTACCGCCCTCCTCGTAAATGGAGATCCGGCATGGCAGTGCGGTGGAGACGCTCATGTTTTGCTCGAGAACCCTCTTCGCTTGTTGAGGCTGACAAACCTCGAAGATCAGACACTCACGGGCGAACTCCACACCCTTCTTCTCCATGGTCTCTTTGAGGTTGTGGACCTGCATGACGCCAAAGCGATTGGCCTGGACGGCGGCTTGCAAGGCAGCCGCAGCCTCAGTCACGGTTTTGTTAGTGGATAATTTGACCAGCATAGGGCTCCTTTCATGCGTCACAGTTCGCTTCACAGGCGGGTCGTGAACGCACGATCATTTGTTGGACAGCTTGTTAATCATGACGACTAGCAGGACCACTACCAGTACGCCGATCACCGTCCAAAGCCACATCCCTCCACCCATCCATCCGTATGTATGGTTCATCATAAATACCCCTTTCGTTGGGCTGCGACCAGCCCACCACTGGGCAATCCAGAGCGTGAGCGGAGGCAGCAGTGTCATTTGAAGAAGCGGCCACAGGCCCGCGCCAAGTACGGACACCACGGGCATGCGCTCCGTGTACGACCAGCGCCCGGCGGCCAGCGCCGCACAAGCCAACCCCAGAACAGCCGTTGTGGCGTAAATGTTCCAGTGGCCACGAAGGCCCCAGCCCAGATCGCCAGCGGCCAGGGCGCCCGCTGCGTAGATGCCCAGGATGATTCCCACATCACCTATCGCCGCCCGCATGCAAAGACCGAGCGTGCTCGTCCAGGATTGTCCCGACGTTTCGACGTAGGCGGACATCTGCGCCATTTCCCAGATTTCGTTCAAAACGAAGCCCGCTAAAACCGTGGCCGCAAGGAACCGCCCCAATCTCCGCCACGGCAGGCTGGAATGTTCGCTGGATGTGCAGTCTCCGGTCTTTCCAGCCTGGATGGCGGGGAGATTGTGCCGTAGTGCGTTGTGGCGCTTAGCCATCATTTCTTTTGATGTTCTTTGTGGTCGGCTCCCGATGTTTCGTCCATACCCTTCATCCCCTTCATCATCGGGCACTGCGACATGGATTCCTTGCCCGTCTGCATGTGCTGCATCATGTGCTTCATCATCTCTTCCTCCATCTTCGCCTTTCGCGCATCCATGCTGATCCGTTGCTCCACCATACGGGTGATGACGTCAGCCATCAGGCCCAACTTCTTGTCCTCCGGCGCACGGTTCATCTTGGCAATCTGCTCGGTGAGTTCAGCGTCTTGAGCCTTCATGGCTTCCTTCATTATCTGTTTCTGTTCCTTCATTTCCTGGCAGCGTGCCATCATCTTGCCCTCCATCATCATCATCTTCTTCTTCTCCTCCACAGACGTCACGGCTTGCGCTTGGACTGGAGAGGGAGACCAGATGGCCAAAGCCAAGGCCAGTGCGATGCTTGAACGGATGACGAGGTTTGTATTCCTTTGGTTTTTCATGCTCTGTTCCTTTCTTTGTTTTGCTTATGTTTGCTGCTGGCGTCCGGCTGACAGCATGCTCGGGTTCAAAGAGTGCTGTGTTGTTTTCCTGACATGCTCCAACTCCCTCTTCGAAGGTCTGCTTGCCTTCACTAATTTTCCTGCTTCCCACTGAAGAAGCGCATCGAACGAATGTCCCGACCACCGGGCGTCCGCCTCCCGGCAAAACTAGCCGGCATCTTAAGGCAACTCCGTTTCTTTATACCCTGAGGAGATTGGTTTGCCAGTTCACTACTACTCACATGTTTGGTCACAATTGCTCACGGCAGTTCATGGGAGAGAACCCAGCGCGCTTCCGGTGACAACTACCGCTAGTGGGGCCTCGAACCTAGTCACGGAGCACGACGCCAATGACCGGTCAGCCCAATGTTGCCGACCATTTCCGATCAGGGCGCGGACTGTTGGCGTGTTCTCCTCCATGCAGCCCGCGAACACCGGCGTGTCCAACGTCCAGTCCCCGCAACGACGCCGCGAATTGCCCCGATCCATTTCTTGACCTGGCAGCAAAACCACCGCTTCAGCCCTCGCGCGTCCTGCGTGTCACGGTCGAGCAAGTGACGCCTCTAAGACTTCTCTTTCTTGTGTTTGTTCAACGGGCATGCCCCTTCCTGGCAGCCGGTCCATCGACCCAATATCCTGGGCGATCGTAATGTCGATATAGCCCGGTCTCGTAATCTCGGGTCAGGAGAGCCTCCTCCGTGTATTCCGGTGACTGCTTGATGGTCTCACGGGCAAGATTGACGAATACTTTCGATTCGCTCCAACTTACCCGCTCGATCCATTGCGGTGAAACCAGGACCTTTTTCCCCGGCCACCAGTTCCGTGTATCGATGACCAGATACCGAATCGCCCACGTCTCGTCATCGATGACAAAATCTTCGACGTGGCCCATCTCGCCGTCGGCGGCTTGGATGTAATAGCCACTCACATCGTGTGTGCTTCGCAAATGGGCATCCCATGTTTTCTCACTCTGGGATGATTCTTTCCACTTTGTGCGGTCACGCATAATGTAGGGATAAGCGCCCCACATGTATGGGCCGCCCCAATACATTGGCATTCCGTAGTACCCGTAATAGGCCGTCTCGAACTGTCGCGAGACGGGCTTGTCACTGTTCAGGGATGGACTATCCTCAATCTGTTGTTTGGTCAAATCGATGGCGATGTGTTGCTCTTCTTGATTCACGGCGGCCAGTGCATACGGGGAGATCAACACCTGCCTGCCCGTAAGCCAGTTTCCTGTGTCGGCGACCAGATAGCGAATCGCCCAGTGCTGGTCATCGAAGTAGAATTCCTTGACCTTTCCTATTTCGCCGTTGAGGCTTTCCAATTTGTAACCCTTTAGTGTTTTGGCTTTGCTCAGCATCGTCGTAGTCCTTTCGTTCTTTGAGTTTCGTTGTTGTGCGCTATTGTCATCCGGCTGCACAGCGCGTTTGAGAAATCGGTTTTACTGCGATCTGCACCGGAGTCAGCACTCCTATTGCCCCGGTGAGGGCGGCTTTACTATGGAGGGCCGCGCTCCGACAATGTCGCATGGTCTGGATTCCTTTTGTCACTGGCTACACCGAGTCCCAGCGCGCGGCACACCGAGCGCGCGATCATTTGTTCTTCTTCTGTGCGAATCACGCGAACCGTGGCCCGGCTGGCTTCCGAGGAAATTACCCCCGCAGTCTCGGCATTCCTCGCCTTATTTATTTCGATGCCAAGGAAGCCTAGCCCCTCGCAGATGCGTGCACGGACGAGTGGCGCATTTTCGCCGATGCCTCCTGCGAAGACGAGCGTGTCCAATCCGCCGAGCGCAGCGGCGAAGGAACCGATCCACTTTTTCGCCTGATAACAAAACAGAGCCACGGCTTCTGCCGCCCGCACGTCACCGGCTTCCTGCGCGAGCAAGTCCCGCATGTCGGAGCTGATCTCCGATACTCCGAGCAGCCCCGATTGGTGGTTGACCATTTCGTAAAACTGTTTTGTCGTGATGTTTTCAGTTCGCGCCAGGTACGGCGCCAGACCGGGATCCAGATCGCCCGAGCGGGTGCTCATCACCAATCCCGCCGTCGGAGTGAACCCCATGCTGGTGTCGATGCTTTTGCCGTCGCGCACCGCGGCCAGACTTGCGCCATTGCCGAGATGCGCGAGGATCACGCGGCCCTGGGCCACTTTCGCACCGGCCACGCGCGCGAGTTCTTCGATCAGATAGGCATAGGACAAACCGTGAAAACCGTATCGTTGAACGCCCATTGCGTCGTAGCGTCGCGGAATCGGAAGCAACTTGGCGACACGCGGCATGGTGTGGTGAAACGCGGTGTCAAAACAGGCCACCTGAGGCAATTTAGGATGACGCTGGCGGAACGCCTCGATCAGTTCTATCTCGCGGGGCAGATGATCCGGGTCGTATGGACTGATGCGATGGAGTTCATCCAGCAATTCCTGGGTGACAATTTCGGGCTGGATATGTTGCATCCCATGGACCACGCGGTGGCCCACAGCCCGGACCGATTCAAAGCCGTTCTGCTTTTCGAGCCAATCAATCAGAAAATTCGCTGCCGATGTGTGATCGGAGGCGGCGAGGCTGCGGCTGTCCGGCGAATTCCTGGTCGGGTCATTGAACGTCAGATTCGTCCCGCTCAGACCGACGCGGTCAACCTTTCCATAGAGCCTTCGTTTCAGCGGCTCGCCAACCTGGTAAACCGCAAACCGAATGCTTGACGAGCCGCCGTTGATGGTTAGGATGCGCGGATTAGCTGGTTTCATAATGCCCCAGAATGCCTTCCCGCCAGCCAGTGCACTTCAATCTGTTCGAGGCTTTTGCCTCAGATTTTCGACACAGAAAACACGCAAAGAGCCGTACCCAGATGCTGACGATCGCAGCCCGCCGCCGTGATGATGAGGATGATGTTGTTGGTTGTTGTCATCGTGAAGTGTTTCTATTGGATTGGCTATGGGGAAGAGACGTTTATTATTTTGGTTTCTTTTTTTTAGAGGGATCACGCCACATCAGTGTTGCTTGGTGTATTCGCGCACCGTGCGGTTGGCGGTCAAGCGCGGTGTCAATCGCGCCATGCTTTCCCGCATCCGTTTGACCTTCAGGCGTGTTGGCTTCGGCTCACCAGCCGTCCAATTCCAGATCAAGCCGACGCCAGCGACCCAGCCATGGTTTACCTCCTTGTGGTTTCGATCCCACTTTTGGGCTTAGATCGGGCTTGTCGATTTGAGACGCTACTCATCCAGCCTAAAGCCGAGTTTGATTGTCACCTGCCAGTAATCAATTTTCCCCTTCTCGATATATCCACGGGTCTCAACGACTTGGAACCAGTGCAGATTGTGAAGTGTTTCGGATGCCTTCGTAATTGCATTCCGAATCGCGTCTTCGACGCTCATTTTGGAGGAACCGGTTAGTTCAATCTGTTTATAGACGTGATCGCTCATGACACCTCCACGAAGTTTTGCTTCTAGCCAGTCTAGGCCTTTGCTTCCTTCTGATCATGAAGCAAGCTCCTGGTTCTTAGCCGTCTTGATCGCGTCGCACTTGGACGCGATCACTGCGATCAGTTCGTTCCAGGACTTCACGAACGACTTTGCGCCTTCCTCTTGAAGTTGCGCGGACAAGGCATCCAGGTTGATGCCAGCCTTGGTAAACTGAGTCAGTACCGCTTCGCAATCACCACCATCCGCCGCCATGATCGGAGCAGTTCCGCCATGATCAGCGAACGGCTTCAAGGTCGCCTCGGGAATCGTGTTCACCGTGAACGGAGCAGCCAGCGCTGTGATATAGAGGGTGTCGGAGGCCTTCGGATCCTTGGTGCCGGTGCTTGCCCACAGCAGGCGTTGCGGCCGGGCGCCGGCATTGTACGCGCGCTGCCAGCGCGCATCGCTCAACAGATCGAGGTACGCCTTGTAGGTGCGACCGGCAATCGCAATGCCGAGTCGGTTGTTCAATGCCTCCGGAACCTTGCCCGCGACGGCGACGTCCCAACGGCTGATGAAGATCGAGGCCACGGATCCGACCTGGGGATTGAGCCCTGCGCCAATCCGCCGTTCGATGCCGCGCAGGTATGCCTCGGCGGCCGCCACGTATTGCTCGCGTGAAAACAGGAGTGTCACGTTGATCGGCACACCTGCAAAGATCGCCTCCTCGATGGCAGGCAAACCTTCCTTGGTGCCCGGAATCTTGATGAACAAGTTAGACCGATTCGCCTGCGCGGAAAGTTCCTTGGATGCCGTCAGGGTGCTGGCAGTGTCATGTGCTAGCAGCGGCGACACTTCCAGCGACACCCAACCGTCCACGCCGTTCGTCCGGTCGTGAATGGGCCGGAACAGATCGGCCGCCTCCGAGAGGTCCTTCATCGCCAGTTCGAAGAACAGCGCCTCGCTCGACGTACCGTCCTTCACTTTCTGGCGGATGGCATGGTCGTAGTCGTGACTGTTCTTGATCGCGTGGTCGAAGATCGTGGGATTCGAGGTAAGCCCCGTGATCGAGAACTCCTGGATGTAGCGGTGAAGTGTGCCGCTGGTCAGCAGGCCGCGGGTAATATTGTCGAGCCACAGGCTCTGGCCCAGGTTGTGCAGGCGTTGGGTGGCGTTCATAATGTGCGGTGGATGTTTCATGTTGGGGTTGATGTCATGCAGCGCTTCCTTCTTCAGTGCGCAATCCGAACGAGGCCAGTTGTGCGCACGTGGACCTGTAATCCGTGTGAAGAATGCTTCGAATCCCCAGACCTTCCGCGATCTGGACAAACATTGGGGTGTTTTCGATATAGACGACCTGGCTGGCCGGCGTCTGGACGATGTCCAGCGCAAGCCGAAAGATGTCCGCGTCGGGCTTGCGGAGGTGAACGAAGCAGGAAGAAATAAAAGAATCCACAAACCCGTCCAGCTTGAACTTTCGAATCCGATAGGCATTCAGTTCGCGCCCTTCGTTGCTGACCACGGCGATCTTCAGCCTGTGCCGGACCTTAAGCTGAGCAGCCAACTTGATCATTTCGGAGTAAGGTTTTGATTGCACAAACATGAAGTGCCGAAACTGAGCCTTGGTGAACGGTCGTTTTTGGTAGAAGACCACCCGACCTGAGTATTCTTCCAGCGTGAGCTTTCCTTCCTCGTAGGTGGCGAAGTTCAGCTCATGCCGATCCTCCATCTCGGCCCACTCCAGCTTGAAGTTCCTCGCCGCCCGTTTTCGGGCATGATGATCCCACCCGTTGGTGAGCAGGACCCCACCGATATCCAGAAATAAGCAGGTGATTGCAGTCGCTTTTGTCATCGTCTCTTTTTCCGTCGAGTCAGCGCTGCCACAGGATGTGAGCATCTTCCAGAGGAACCGCCACGCCGTCGTGGTGCGGTATGAGTCGCGCCGTATAGTCCGATGATGGGCGGGCCGCAGATACAGCCGTGCTGTAAACGTAGCTGCCCGACGCGCCGGCCCGTTGGCGAACGTGCTTCATCTCCTGCCGCACGGGAGCACTGCCCATGACGCCGTCGGCGTAAAGCTCTACCCTGACGGCCTTGGGGGTGAGTTCATTGAGACAGACCTCAACCTCAAATACGTGCTCCACACCACGGGTCTCAACCTTCACTTCGCCGAAATGTAGCGTGGCCCATTTCTGTTTCACCGTCTGCTCCCAATTGACCACCTCCCTGCCTACTGCGCCTTTGTCGGCAGCACGCTCATGGTAGGCGGCTGCAGCCGGAAGGTAGTGGTGTTCGGTATATTCACGTACCGTGCGGTTGGCGGAGAAGCGCGGTGTCAATCGCGCCATGCTTTCTCGCATCCGCTTGACCCAGGCGGTGGGAATGCCTCTCTCGTCTCGGGTGTAAAACTCTGGGATCACCTCCCGCTCGAGCAGGTCGTAGAGCGCGTCGGCTTCGACCGCGTCCCAAGCGGGATCGTCGCCGTGCTCCTCGCCGTCCCCCAACGCCCATCCCACTTCAGGCGTGTACGCTTCCGCCCACCAGCCGTCCAATTCCGAAAGATTGATACCTCCATTGACGAGCACCTTCATGCCGCTCGTTCCGCTCGCCTCCCAGGGTCGCCGTGGCGTGTTGATCCAGACGTCCACCCCCTGCACCAGGTGCTCCGTTAACAGCATGTCGTAGTCGCTCAAGAAAATGATGTGGGGGCGAGTCTCTGGCCGGCGGATGAAATTGATCCATTCATGGATCAAGGCCTGTCCCGCCCGGTCCTTCGGATGAGCCTTGCCTGCGATGATGAGTTGGACAGGGCGCTGCGGATTGGCCAGAAGGCGCAGCAAACGCGCCGGATTGTGGAGCAGGAGGTTCGGTCTCTTGTAGGTCGCAAAGCGGCGCGCAAAGCCCAGCGTCAGGGTGTTGGGATCAAATAAATGTTTCACTCCGTCAATCGCCTCGGGCAATGCACCTGAGGCGGTCAGTTGCCGGGACAATCGTTCGCGGGCGTATTCAACAAGAGACTTGCTGGCAGCGATGCGAAGTTGCCACAGGCTGGCGTCAGAGACGTGGCGAATGTCCCCCTTCAGGGTTTCCGTCGTCCCCAGCCAGCGGTCCTTCCCACAGGCTTCCGTCCAAAGATCATCGGCCGGGGCCGAGTCCCAGGTCGGCATATGGACTCCGTTCGTCACATGGCCGATCGGGACTTCGTTCTCCGGCCAGCGCGGAAACAGAGGCAGAAAGAGGCGCCGGCTAACTCTTCCGTGTAAGCGGCTCACCCCATTTGCTGCCCCGCTCCCGCGGATTGCCAGATACGCCATGTTGAAAGTCTCCGACGGGTTGTCTGGATTCTGGCGGCCCAGGGCCAGCAAATCGTGGACTGAAATGCCAAGCGTTTCTTGCCCGTACCGACCAAGGTACTGCTCGATGAGCGCCGGATCGAAGCGATCAAAGCCCGCGGCCGCCGCCGTGTGGGTGGTGAAGAGGTTCCCGGCTCGCGTGACGGCTAGCGCGACTTCGAAGGGCTGCCTCGTCTCTTCCATAAAGCTTCGAGCCCGTTCCAGGACGGCGAACGCCGCGTGTCCTTCATTCAGATGACAGACCTCTGGTTGGACCCCGAGCGCGCGGAGCAGCCGCCAGCCGCCGATCCCGAGGAGTAGTTCTTGCTTGAGGCGCAACTCCGGCCCGCCGCCATACAGCTCGCTGGTTATCCCTCGGTGCACAGGAAAGTTTGCTGCGTCATTGCTGTCTAGCAGGTAAAGCTTCACTCTGCCCACCTGGGCCTGCCAGGCCCGCAGCCAGACTGAGTAGCCGGGTAAGGCAATCTCCAACCGCAACCACTCGCCGTTCGCCTGGCGCAACGGCGTGATCGGCAACTGTCCGGGGTCGTTATAGGGGAAGAGTGCCTGTTGCGCTCCGTCCTTGTCGATCACCTGCCGAAAATAGCCTTGCTGGTACAGTAGTCCCACGCCCACCACTGGCACGCCCAGATCGCTGGCGGCTTTGAGCTGATCACCGGCAACATTGCCCAGCCCGCCCGAGTAAATGGGCAAAGCCTCACTCAACATGAATTCCATGCTGAAATACGCGGCGCAGGTCAGTGAACCGAGCGGATGATGTTGTTGAAACCATGCGGGCGCGTCCGCCACGTGACGCTTGGCTTGCAGCAGGTCATCAATGTTCTTACGGAAGGCAGGATCGGCCAACACGCTCTCGAGTTGGTTCCGCGAGACCGTCTGCAGGACAACCCAGGGGTTATGCGTGATGTCCCACAATACGGGATCAAGCTGCCGCCACACTCCGTCGGTAGCATGATTCCACGACCAGCGCATATCCAGGGCGAGCTCTGCCAGGGAATCGAACCCCTCGACGTGCGTGGGCAGAAGGCTGTAGATTGGGTGGCTCACACGGGTTGGTTTGCTCATGGAGATTAGATAGATCGAAGCGTAGAATCTCGGAATCAGTGACACTTCTTAACATCGTCTTCGCCTGCTTCGCATTTGGTAAGGCTTTAGGTGATGGGCACGAACTCGCCGTGCCCACAATCGTGTGGAGGTCGAGGCGCCGTTCCTTCTAAACCTCGTCTCTTGCGCAGACCTATGACTTATTGCCGCTGACTTTCCGCCACCGGCTTCCGCCGTTTCGCCGTCCGGGCAGCTCCAGGCACCACTCTTATATCCGTGGAGGAATTCTCGTGTCAGTGCGGTATGGAACACACATGTGGACAATTTTGCTCATTAGATTAAAAAAGGGGGGACTAATGCGTGGGGCCGGGCGGTGGAATTGCCTGTGGTCCGACGTGGAAATTCTATGGCGCTGGACTATCCTGATCACCCGGCTCTCCCACTGGGGGGCACTGGGGGAGGGGTGAAGGCTCAATATGATCTACGTTAACGGCGGGTGGCAGGAAACTGCCGCACACGGCAGAATCAATGCTGCTCCCCACCGCCGGAAGCTGTGAAAAAATTGAACAGCAAAGAATCTTGGCCATTCCGCTTTGAATCTAGACCCACAAACCCGCGCCGGACTCCGCCTCGAAGCAGCCAATCGGGCCATGCGTCCGCAGCCAACTGCGTTCACGAGCCCAGCCCTGTGAACGGTAAGCTAGCGCGTCCCTCGCAGGATAGATCTCACTCTCAGCGAAGTGCTACGTTGGACATCAACGCTAGTCGTGCAGGACGACGCTGAGGAGGCCGCTTTGAACCGTCAGTCCGTCGTTGTCGCTGTAGTCGATAAAGCCCATTTTCCTAAACTTGTTCATGAAATGGCTGACGCGCGAGCGCGTCGTGCCCACCATTTGCGCCAGGTTGTCCTGACTGATTCTGGGAAAAACCGTTTCGGACCGGCTATCCTTCCCAAAATGAGCCAGCAGTAACAGGACCCGTGCGAGACGTTTCTCGCTGGAGTTGAAGAGCTGATCGACGAGATCCGCTTCGCATCGGACGTTACGTGAAAGCAAATGGGTGACAAACAATTCCGAGGCGGTGTGATCCTGGCGCAGCATGCGGGCCATCTCGAATTTCTCAATCCTGGCCAGCGCACAATCGGTTATCGTCGACGCTGTCGCCATCCGCAACCGTTGACCCGCGAGGCATCCTTCGCCGAAGAAGTCACCCTCGCCCAGAATCGCGATGATCGCCTCCTTGCCTTGTTTGGAAGTCACAGCGAGTTTCACTTTGCCTTCCCAGAGATAGAGCAGGGAGTCCGCAGATTCTCCTTGCGAGAAGATGTTGCGGTTCGCGCCATACTCAATTCTGGATCGCCCGTTAGAGACTCCAGCGAGAAGGGGGCCCCAATCGATCGTCTGCTGTTTAGTCGGCTTTTTGGCACATAGAGGAGTCCAGGATTCATAACCAACCTCCGCCAAAACCCGCTCGCTGCAAGCCGCGGGCGATGTATGGGCAGTTTCGCATCAATTGCCACAACAATCCGGTCCGATAATTTTCGATCATCAGAATGATCGGCCCTTGATTAAGCCCGTAATGCCATGGTGATACCCAGCCATAGGGATTGTTTGATTTTACCGGGTAGGTCGGGTTAAAAGTCGCTTTGAATCCGCAGGGGTGGGACTCCGTCAATTTAACCTGGTTAATAAAATAGTCTATCGTGGGCAACACGATCTCGGGCGCGAACGGCAGCGATGCCACCACCGCCCACGGCGCGATGGTGCGGTCGTCGGGCCCATACGGCACGCCTCGTCCCAGGTAATCGAAGAACTGGCGCTCGATGCCGCTCACTTTGAGCGTGTCGGGGCCCGGGCCGTCGCTCGAAGTAATTCCCCAGCAATGGCGGCCATAGCCTCCGAACTCGAGCGGGTTGTCCATCGTACTGTTGTTGCACATAAGTCGCGCGGCGGCTGTTCTCGAAATAGTTAATGCCTTTATCACGCATGAATGCGTCCTGAATGCCGCGGAAATCGACCCAGAGATGCGAGAGCTGGTGCGTGAACAACGGCCCGGCATAAAGATATTCATATCCGTAACAGTCTTCCCACCGGTAAGTCGAAGTCCACGCGGCGTAGCAGCTTTCGGGCAACGGATGAGCCGGCGAACCCAGCCCCAGGATATACAGCAGCAGCGCCTCATCGTAGCCTTCCCACCGGTACTTGAGAAATCCGCTTTCCGGCTTCCAGCCGTGTGTCACCGTTGCACCACGGTTTTGCGCCCACTGCCAATCCGCGCGGCGATAGAGCGAGTCGGCGAGGGTGCGGATTTCATGCTCGTCCGCCGCATCCGCGCCAAAATAGACACTCGCCGTCAAAGCACCCGCCAGCAAGAAAGCGCTGTCTATCGTTGACAGTTCGCATTGCCAGGCGCGGCGGCCGGTCCGCATGTCAAGAAAATGATAATAAAAGCCCTGGTAGCCCGTTGCGTCGGATTCGGGGCCTTGCGAGCTGTTCTAGAAAAAACGCAGCGTGGTCAGCGTTCGTTCTACTGCGGCGGCACGCGGCATGAATCCGCGCTCGACAGCCGCCGGGTAAGCCGCCCACCCGAGGCCGGTAGCGGCAATACTGGCAGGCCAATGCGCTGCTGTCCTGTCCTTCACCAGCCCGTTGTCCGGACTCGTCTCATGCAGAAAGTAGGTGAACGATTTGTGCTGAAGCATCTCCAGCTCAGCGTCGGCGACGAGTTTCCTACTGCTCATGGTTTCACCCGGTCTGCCGGTTTCGGATAAACTCAATTTTAGCCGGGGCGCCTACGTGCGGCGGTAGCCCGACATCAAGCGCGTTTGTCGGCTCGATCATGTTCTTTCCTCAAGCCATTCCCCGGCGACACTCCTACCGCAAGAGCGTCATTGACGATTGCCTGGGCTTCCTCCAGGAGGCGGCGCAGATGATCCGCTCCCCGGAAACTCTCCGCGTAAATCTTGTAGATATCCTCAGTTCCTGACGGACGCGCCGCGAACCACCCGCTCTCAGCCACCACTTTCAACCCGCCGATGGGAGCGCCGTTGCCAGGAGCGTGGGTGAAGACAGTCTGGATGTTTTCGCCCACCAAATCTGTGCTGCGAACCTGCTGCGGCGAGAGTCTCGCCAGCAATTCCTTTTGATCCGGAGTGGCTGGCGCCTCGACGCGATCATAGGCAGGCTCACCGAACTCGCGCGTGAGTTCGTGGTAGATCTCGCCGGGATCACGGCCCATCCGGGCTGTGATCTCCGCCGCCAGCAACGCCGGAACAATTCCGTCTTTATCCGTCGTCCAGACGCTGCCATCGAGACGAGCAAAGGATGCCCCTGCGCTCTCTTCGCCACCGAATGCAAGCGAACCGTCGAGCAAGCCGTCAACGAACCACTTGAAGCCAACCGGCACTTCGTAGAGCTTCCGGCCAAGCTTCGCGGTGACGCGGTCGATCATCAGGCTGCTCACGACCGTCTTACCTACAGCCGCCCCCTCGCGCCATTTCGGACGGTGTTGGAAGAGGTAGAAAATGGCGACCGAAAGGTAGTGATTGGGAGCAAGCAACCCGTCGCTCCGGGTGACAATCCCGTGCCGGTCGTGGTCGGTATCGCAGGCGAAGGCGATCTCGAAGCGATCCTTCAGGCCGATTAGCCTCTGCATTGCAAAGGGTGAGGATGGGTCCATCCGGATCTGGCCGTCCCAATCCACAGTCATAAAGCGGAAGGTCGGGTCGACGACGGCCTCGTTCACGACTGTGAGGTTCAACCCATAGCGTTCGGCAATCGGCCCCCAGTAGTGGAGCCCGGCACCGCCGAGCGGATCGACTCCCATGCTGATCTTCGCGCCGCGAATAACGTCCATGTCGATCATGTTGGCGAGATCGGCAATGTAAGCATTCAAATAGTCGTGTCGGTGCGTCGTGGAGGCGCGAAGAGCTTTCTCGAAGGGAATCCTTTTCAAACCCCGATGGCCATTCTCGAGAAACTCGTTTGCCTTCGCTTCGATCCAGGCGGTAACGGTGGATTCCGCCGGCCCGCCGTGTGGGGGATTGTATTTGAGCCCGCCGTCATGGGGCGGATTGTGTGACGGCGTGATGACAATGCCGTCGGCGAGTCCGGTTTTGCGCCCGCGGTTGTGCGTGAGAATCGCGTGGGAGATTGCAGGCGTCGGAGTGTATTCATCGCCCTCCGCCAACATGACGTCCACTCCGTTGACCGCCAGCACCTCAAGCGCGCTGGCAAGAGCCGGCACGGAAAGGGCATGTGTGTCCATGCCGAGAAACAGCGGGCCATCGATCTTCTTCTTTTCCCGGTAAAGGCAAATGGCCTGACTGATGGCGAGGATGTGCCATTCGTTGAAAGACTTTTCGAAGGCGGAACCTCGATGTCCGGAGGTGCCGAAGGTAACCCGCTGTTCCGGCACTGAAGGGTCAGGCGTCTCCGTATAATAGGCCGTGACGAGTTTGGGCACGTTGACCAGCATTGATGCTTCGACCGGTTTTCCTGCATGAGGGCTTACTTTCATGACTTTCTGGTTATCGCTTGTTTTCCAGGTCCGCAGCTGTGGCTAGGACGGAGCCGGTGAGGCTCGGCGACTCACTCGCAAACTTATGAATCCGAGCAGTGATTGGAGGACAGGACTGGACCACTCGGTTTCGCCATGTCGGATGAAGTAGAGGCGCAGGGGGGGAATCACTCGGGTTAATTTTATTGCGGATTTCATCGGGCTTCATTCATTGCAGGTTTGGCGCCGCGAGCATTTCATAAGCATCCTGAGTGGTGAAGAAAACCCGGTCGCGGCCAAGTTGTTCGAGGAACTCCGTGTCGGCGAGACGGTCCATCACCGGGCCCTTGACCTCAGTGAGATAAAGTTCGACGCCTGCCTCTTGTATGCGGGTGCGGAGGTCGGTCAGTGTCTCGAGTGCGCTCGCATCAATGAAGTTTATCGCGGTGCAGATCAGCACGAGGTGGCGCAATCTGGGACGCTCAGTGGCGGCGTGAAGCACGAAATCCTCTATGTATTTTGCGTTGGTGAAGTAGAGGCTCTCATCAATCCGCAACAGGAGGACGTGCGGGAGCGTTTTTACTTCGTGACGCCGGACGTTGAGAAATTGAGCGGTGTTGCCCACCCGACCGACGACGGCCATGTGTGGCCGGCTCGTGCGCCATAGATAGAGAAGGATCGTCGAGACTGCGCCGATGAGGATGCCTTTCGTGACCCCCACCGCGAGCACCGCGATGAACGTGAGGATCAGTGCGACGGCGTCCGCCTTGTTGTAACGCCAGAGTCGGCGCGGCATCCGGAAGTCCATCAAGCCGGTGACCGCGATGATGATGATGGCGGCCAGCGCGGCTTGGGGCAAATGGTGGAAGAGCGGCATCAGAAACAGTACGGCCACGCCAACGACCGCCACCGTGATGAGCGAGGCGAGGCCGGTCTTTGCGCCAGCGGTGAAATTGACCGTCGAGCGGGCGAAGGAGCCGCTGACCGGATAACCGCCTGTGACTCCGGCCGTTAGATTGGCCGCCCCCAGCGCGATGAATTCCTGGTTGGAATCCACTTTCTGCCGGCGTTTGGCCGCGAGTGACTTCGCGACGGAAATGTTTTCGAGAAAGCCGATGAAGCTGACCGCGAAGGCGAGCGGAATCAGCGGCAGGAACTCGGACGCGGCGAGGGCGGGGAGCGCGAATCGCGGCAATCCGCTCGGGATCTCCCCGATGATACTTACCCCGTTGCGCGCCCCGAGGTGGAAAGCCGCGACGATGGCCGTCCCGACGATGACCACGACAATGGGCCCGCTCTTCGACAGCGATTGCGCCAGGGCAGCCGGGAGCGTCTTCCATCGCGCAAGCACCCGCGGCAGCACGTATTGGAATGCGAGCAGCAACAAAACGCTCGCGGCGCTGATCGCGACCGTTGGCCAGCGGGTCTGCGGTACAGCCCGGGCCAGTTCTCCCAGCAACTCGTGCAGATGGTCGGTCGGCGGAAGCGGCACGCCGAGAAGGTATTTCACCTGGCTCAACGCGATGAGAAACGCAGCGGCACTGGTGAAGCCGGAGAGCACTGGCTGGCTCAGGAAGTTCGTGAGAACCCCCAGGCGTGCGGCACCCATCGCGATCTGCATGACACCGGCGATGAGCGCGGTGGCCATGGCGAACGCGATGTAACGCGGCGAACCAGGCTCCGCCAATGCGGCAACCTGAGTCACGATGAGCAGCGACAACAGCGCTGATGGGCCGACCGAAAGAAAGCGGCTGCTGCCGAGCAACGCATAGACGGCAAGAGGCAACAGGCTGGCATACAATCCGACCTGCGGCGGCAAACCGGCGAGCAGCGCATAGGCCATGGCCTGCGGGATGAGCAGCGTCGCGACGATGACGCCCGCGAGGGCATCGCCCCGCAGGTGCTTGCGCTTGTAGTGCGCGAGCCAATCAAATGCCGGAACCCGACTCTTCAGCCACGAGAGGATGGTTGAGAGCAACTTCACAGCGGGGGTTTCCTTTGACCCTCATGCCAGGCTAGCTGGATCAGACGGCTATCACCGCGCCACGGAGATCCGCGTTCACCCTCGGGTGTGCGGCGCAGTAGCGCTTGAGGGCGTCGATGGCGTGTAGTTCCAGATCACGGCGGTTGCGTTTGTAATTTTTCGGCACGCCTTGAGTCGTCACGAAGGCCACCGTGTACGTCTCATTCCGCTTTAGCTCCTCGTCGCCGGTGAAAATCTGCTGGATGCGTGATCCGGCGGGATTCTCAAGCTTCGCATAGAGTGTGAGGCCGAGACACCGCTTCACATAGCCACCCATCTGCTGATAAGGGTCGGCCGCGAGGGTGTGTCCGAGGTTTTCCTCGATCATGTTCCACATCTCCTGGCCCGTCAGTTCCACCGTGGACACAGGCGGGTTGGGAGGCACGATGTTCCAGAGGTCATTGACCGTCACCGGACCCGGAGTAACCGGTGCGCCATAGCGCCAGCCGTTCGAGAATGCGATGCGAGTGTCAGCGGCTTCAGCGACGGCCTGTAGGAGAAAGTTGTCCATGGTGGACTCGAGGAAAGTATTCCGGTTGAGCGCCGTCTCGGTCTGTCCGACGACTTCGGAGAGCCTCTGGCGATGCGGCGAAACGATGTTTTCGATCAGGCGTTCCATGTCGGGGTCGGCATGGATCGAGTCGTCCACATGGATCAACTGATGATGGATCGCGCCGACTTGCCCGCCGTCGAGTTCCACGTCCAAACGACCGACAAACGATCCGTGACAGCCCGATTGGATGATCGTCGCGCCGTTCACGACCAAGGGTTCTTCCATCCGGTTGTGCGTGTGGCCGCTTAAGAGAACGTCGATGCCGGCGACTTCTGCCGCGAGTTTCACGTCCTGTGGAAAGCCAAGATGCGAGAGCACCACCACGAGATCCACGCGTTCGCGATCGCGCAACGTGCGGATGTGGCCAGGCAGTTCCTTGTTGCCCAGCGTGAAGCGAAGGCCCTCGCTGAACTGCGGCGGCATCGTCTTGTCCAGAATCGTCGCGGCGATGCCGATGATGCCCACGCGCACGCCGCTGCGCTCGATCACCGCGAAGGCCGGGTAGGCCAGCTCGCCGGTTGCCTTGACGTAGCAGTTACAAGCAAGCAGCGGATGATTCAGCTTCGCCGCCAGTTCGCGCATCCGATCCGGGCCATAGGCGAAATCCCAATGCACCGTCCAGGCATCAAGTCCTAGCAAGTTCACCGGCTCAATCAGCGCTTCGCCTCTGGAATGAACCGCGTGAAACGTTCCATGAAAAGTGTCGCCGTTATCCAGTGCAATCACCGCCCCACTTCGCTCCTGACGCACCTGTTTGAAGATCGTCAGCACCCGCGCATAGCCGCCCGAGGATCGGTATTCCGCCTTGTCACCCCGCCAGAATAATTCGGGGTGAGGCTCCAGATAACCGTGAGTGTCGTTAATCTGAAGGATCGTAAGCTTCGCATTGTTAATCATTGCTTGGTTCGGTCTCTTTCGTTCACCGCACCTCGACCTCGATCGGTAGGAGGTGGTTCACGATGTAACTGCGGCGGTCCTGATCGCGCTCCGTTGGCTGGGTGCGGCCTTCCGAGTCCGTCGCGCGGACCATGAGCGTGGCTTTCTCAGGTTCTGTCGGCACCCTCCAATCGTATTCCCAAAGTCGCCAGGCGTTGCGGACAGGTCCTCCCACCAGATGCGTGTTATGCCACGTCTCGCCGCCATTGGTGCTGATTTCCACTTTCACAATGTCAGCCCCGGTGGTCCACGCGGCACCCCGCACATGATACGTCTGTCCAGCGCGCACGGCCTCGGCGAATCCGGGCCGGGCGATCTGGGCCTTCACCTGCATCTCGGTGATCGGGATAAGGGTCGGCGCACTGGGGCCGCGCTGCCAATAGGCGTAGTCGATGGTTTGGTAGTAACCGTTGAACGGCTGCGCGCTGGCGATGATCCGCGTCAGCCATTTTACCGAGGCCATGCCATACCAGCCAGGCACGATGACACGGAGCGGCGAGCCATGCGCGGGCGTCAGTTCCTCACCATTCATTCTGAAAGCGAGCAGCACATCTTCGTTCGCCTTCTTCAGCGGCATGCTGCGCGCGTAATGAATTGTCCCGGCAGGTGCCGGCGGCTCGTTGATCTCGCCCCGGTCCGCGCCCTCGAAAATTACTTCACGCACGGAATTCTTCAGACCCGCGCGGCGCAGCACCTCGGCGAGCAAGACGCCGGTCCATTCCGCATTGCCAACCGCGCCGCGTCCCCATTGCGCACCGCTCGCGGAAGGCGCGAGGAAAGCGCGCCCATTGCCCGCGCATTCCATCGTCGCGGCGAGGGTGCGCGACGCCATCTGCCTCACTTCGTCATAGGTTAGTTCAAAGGGCATCTCGACCTCGCCTTCGACCTTCAACCGCCAAGACTTCACGTCTATCTGCGGGACCGAAAAGTGGCTGCGCACAAAAAAGCGGTCCACCGGCGTGATGAATCCGTCGAGCGAGCCGAACGGCATCTCGAGATTCAACGGCTCCCGCTCGCGAACGATCATCCCTCCCGGCGAGAACATTCTGCCACCCCGGCCAAATGTTCTCCGGACCGTCATCTGGGAAACACCCTTTCCAATGCGAACAATCCCACGGTAAGCAGCACCGCAACAATCGTCACGAACACTCCGCGCCGGACGTGCAGCAAATCCGGCAGAGTAACTTTTCCGAAGTCGCCCCACTTCTCGATCGTCCCTTTGAAGCTCGCTGAAAGCTCGGCAAACACCCAGGAACCCGCGACCAATCCGGCCATGCCGAAGAGCGCATCCCAACTGCCTTGTCCCAGCGCAGCCGCGGCCGTGCCTGGGCAATACCCCAGCAGCGCAAAACCGGCGCCGAACAGCAGGCCGCCGATGATGTTGGCCCCGATTCGCGTGGGCTTGAGGTGCAGCTTCACCTTGCCGAAGTGATGCAGCGTGAAGACGCCGATCATGCCTACCACGATCGCAGTGAGCATGACCTTCGCGACGGTGAAGTCCTGGAGCAGCAGCTGGCCGATGAGCACGTTGAATTTTCCCACGCCGCCCTTCTGCAAGAGGAAGCCAAACGCCAGACCGAAGAGCACACCGGTCATCAACTTTGGCGCCTCAGCCACCGGCGACACGGGTTGCCGGACGGATTGTGGAAGTGCTTTTCCCGCGTCAGTCATGGTTGCTCACAGAGTGAAGAGCGGAATCGCCACCGCGATACCGCCAATGAAAAGACAAATCACGGTGATCCAGGAGCCGGGGTTGAGTTGCAGGGTGCCACTGATGCCATGTCCGCTGGTGCAACCTCCCGCCAGCCTTGCGCCAAAGGCCATGAGCAGGCCGCCGCCAAATCCGATCGCCGCACGCAGGACAATGCTTTCACCGAAACGTGCCTCCCACATGTGCGGCAACCATTCGTTCGCAAACTCGCCCCCCGTCAGCGCGGCAATCGCACCGCCCACAATGGTGGCCACCACGAAGGCGAATCCCCAACTCACGCGCGGCGGCTTGGCTTTGAAATAGGCGAGCGACTTTGTATGGCGGGGCGCGATGAGTTTGCCGAAAAAGCCCGCGATGTGCGCGTAGAACGAGGAGGCACCGATCGATTTCTCAGAAAAGTAAAAAGTCAGCCAAGACAGCACGCCAATGCCCGCGCCAACCACATACGGCGACCAGGCCGGCCCGGGATAATTAAGCGCGTTCACGCCCGGTTCCGCCGCGACCGCAACCGACATGGGCAAAACGGCAAGACCGCTCATGAGACCGGCGTACTTCGTTGGCTTCCTCACTTCGTCCCCTTTTTCTGGTCTCCTTCGACCGGGAAGCCCGCTTCTTTCCAGGCTTGCCAGCTTCCGGGGATGTTGCAGACACAGGCGAACCCTGCCTGTTGGAGAATACTGGTCGCGATGCTCGCGCGATAGCCACTGTCGCAATACACCGCCGTCGGTTTGGTTCGGTCCAGTTTGCCGAGGCGTTCACGCAGTTCGCCCAGAAAGATATGGCGGGCATTCGGGATGTGACCACTCTTCCATTCATCTGGTGAGCGCACGTCGAGCAGTTGCAGCCGCCTGCCCGCGCGTTTGATTTCATGCACCGTCATTTGACCGACCGATTCCAACGGCAGACCGGCGTTGTTCCACGCCGTCATCCCACCGACGAGGTAGCCGGCGAACCGGGTGTAACCCGTGCGGACAAAATAGCGGACAATTTCATTGAGCTTCTCGTTGGACTCCAGGACCAGCAGGAGCGGTTTCTTGGGATCCAGCAGCCAGCCAACCCAAATCGAGAGCATCGGCTTGCCGCCGATACTGAGCGCCCCTTTGATATGCCCGCCCCCAAAGGCCAGCATCATGCGGGTGTCAATCAGCACGTTGTTCTTGTGCTTGATCGCATCCTTAAACAATTTCGGGGGCAGCCCGCGCACGTTGGGGAGGTTGCCAAGGATCTCCGGGCCTTTCGCGTTCAACTTTTTCATCCGGGGATAGTAAGTCGGCGCGGGCGGGGCGGTGGAGAGAACGTAGTCGGTGAAGCGTTTGACCTCGTCG
>Ga0163150_10002117_pt1 | contig 31614 bp, 31 predicted proteins | sample OliLakLV19P2IB_FD_148628 | JGI IMG/M metagenome (GOLD analysis project Ga0163150, IMG submission 148628) | Freshwater microbial mat bacterial communities from Lake Vanda, McMurdo Dry Valleys, Antarctica - Oligotrophic Lake LV.19.P2.IB | ecosystem: Environmental > Aquatic > Freshwater > Lake >...
TGCCGCTGTGACCATTCGATTGGACCGTCAGGTCTTAAATTGGTTCAAGACCAAGGGGCCTGGTTATCAGACGCGGATCAATGCCCTCCTTCGAGCCTACATGGAAGCGCACAAAGGATAAGGCGAGGGCAACCGACTGTCCTTCTTGCTCGCCGAGGCCGCACGATGAAAGAAGTGGGAGGGAGCCTGATGATCTCCTGTGCTCGCGCAACGCGCGGCCTCAGAAAACCCTCGTTGGATGCGCGCAGTGAACGAAAGTTAGGTTTCGTTAACGGAGGTAGGAATGCCGCGACGATTTTAAGTTTCAGGTAGTTCTCATCACGGCAGCCGTAGGCCCGCCGCTGGAGGACACGGATCTTATTGTTGAGCCCCTCCACCAAGCCGAGGCTGACCTTGTTCTCCGGGTGACAGTACGAGGCGATGCCGTCCCAGTGGCGGTCGATCATCGCCGCGAACTTCTCATAGGGCGTGAGCCGCTGCCACTTGAGACTCTGTTTCCAGCGTGTCAAAAAGGCGCGGGCCCCGCTCTCGGTCTGGTAGTCCCAGAGCTGGCCAAAGGACTCTTTGAGCAGGTAGGCGGTGTTCAGCCGCGTGTTGGCCTTGAGCAGTTTGGCCAGGGAGCGGCGGCCGTCGAGGGAAAGGTTTTCGCGGTGGGAGAGCAGGGTATAGCGCTTTCCCTTGATGAAGGCGCGGTCCTTGGCAACGAGGCGGCGGTACTCGCTGCGGCGGACGGCGTCGAGCGCCTCTCCGAGGTGGCGCACGATGTGGAACTTGTCGAAGATGACACGCGCTTGTGGTGCATGGCGCCTGAGCGAGGCGCGAAAGGGCTTCCACATGTCCATCGCGGCGAGCTGGATGCGCGCCGTTTTTTTGGTGCCCAGCGTGGCAAAGCAGAGGTCCATGTCGGCTTCGGTGCGGCCCTTCCCGCCGACCCAGATGGGCCGCCTGCGATCGAGATCGCTGACGACGATGCGGTAGTCGTGCCCCTTCCGGATGGCGATCTCGTCCACGCCGATCGCCCGCGGCGCGGGTAGGCCGGCGCGGGCCACCTGCTGCTGCATGTAGATCCTGTCGAGGTCCTTGACCGTGCTGTCGTGGAGGCGCTCCGCCTGGGCCACTGCCGTGTTGGTCATCTCGCGGCAGAGTGCCCCCACGTGCATGGCGAAGCGCTGCGTGAAGCGTGGGTTCTTCGCCAGCCAGTCGAGGCGCTCTACGAACACGCTACGGCACCGCGGGCAGTGGACCCGAAACCGCTCGAACTGGACAGAGATCCTGAACCCGCCCGCCGAAAGGTCGCGGGCACGGCAGGTGCGTTTGTCGTAGCGCCCGCGGCACCGGTGGCTACACTGCGAGCAGATCGCTGTTTTTTTCGGCGCCGTAACACCAGCACTCTGGCGTAGCGGTCCCCGAAGACGCCGAGGAGCCGGGAGGCGGCGACGAAGCCCGGCAGCGGGAAGAGAGCACGGAGTGATGTGGGGTTGTGCATGGAGTGACTCTGCGCCAGAACCTGCACCAGTTTCAAGCGGGGGAGAACACCAGGAACCCCGCCTCAGACAAGGTGTTCAGCAGGATCGGACCACGGAATGACCCACTGGAAGGTGGAAAGATCCGGTTTTTCTTCTTGGGAGTGAGGAAATAAATCAGAAAGAAGTTCTAGCTATTGAATCCCAAACAAAGATTCCCGACCCCTTAGATTGCACGGAAGACCCATTTTTTCTGACCCAACCCTACCCCGCTATTTCCTTCATCTGCCCCGTAGCGTCAAGCAACGGCCCCTATGGCTCCCCTTTTCTTCTCGAACCCCACGAAGTTTTATTCAATCAGGATAATATTCAATAGTTCGACGGGTAACCGACCTTTCTTCCTCAGATGGTTGGATTTGCGCGTTGTTTTCTTGGTCCAATTCCCCCGCTCGTCATACTCATATGAATTAAACTCTCGAATGTCTCCATCTCGTCCTGTTTCTCTCCTTTCAACCCATGATCATCGTAACTCCATTGCGTCTGTGAGAGGATTTCGCCATGACTATCGAAACGCACTGCTTCAATGTCACGGCCCTTCGAATCCACCGCAGAAATTTCCTTAGTTTGAAACTCTCCAGCCGCTGTTCCGACCTGGACAGTGACCAAATTCTTCTCCCTATTCGGACATATGATTATAGTCATGATGAACGCGCCGTCAGAATCGTACATGGGACGCGCGGTTTTCTGTCCTGTAGCGTCATACTCGTAGACATTTCGATACTCGTCAACATCACTCCCGGTGAATTCTTCCACGAGATACCCCTGAGCATCATATCGATACACATCCCGGAAACGATTTATCGGACGTCTTTCAGAATCACATTCAAATGACTGAACGATTCTATTGTCCTGATTGCGAACCAAGGATGTAAACCTTCGATAATTTAGTTCTGGCGCACTAGGTGTGAGGTACGCAGTCTCAATAAAAGTTTCTGCTCTGTCGAATGTCGATATCCAGACAAATTTGGGCTCATGTGTCACCCACTTGATTCCTTCTTGGTGAAGATCTGATTCTTGCGTACGAACAACATGTATCGGGTCGACCACATCATGACCAGCCAACCGCATTCCATCCTCGGTCACATCGCTGCCGTTGGCGCTGACAGCGCTAAAGAGGATCGAGAGGGTGCAGGTACCCAAGAATCGCCATTTGTAAGTCAGGCCTTTACCTATTGGATAACAGAATATTGTCGGCATGTAGTCATCCCCCCGCAGAAATAATATAGCGGCAAGCTGCTTTTATATATTCGCAGAGTCAAATTCCACTCGAAAGGTGTGCCAAGGCTCAGAACAAACCTTGCCGAAAGGAGCGGAGGCCAAGTGAGACGTGGCTGGGAAAGATTCCAGCGTTCCAGGACTACTCTTTGGCAGGAACGGCTTATGGAGTCGGTGCGGTTTCAGGAGTGGGAACCGTCGCAGCCGTAGGAGGCGTGACACCGTTCTTGAACGGCAGATCGAGCAGCGAATAGGGATTCACGCGGGCGCCGTTGAGTTTGACGCCCCAGTGGAGATGCGGGCCGGTCGCACGACCGGTCGCACCTACCTTGCCGATGATTTGCCCCGCTTTGATCAAGTCCCCGTCTTTGACCAGAATCTCAGACAAGTGGAAGTACATCGAGTAGAAGCCCAAGCCGTGATCGACAAAGACGCCCTTGCCGGAGAAAATATGATCGACGGTGATGCGGACGATTCCATCATTCGTCGCCGCGACATCGGTCCCCATCGGCGCGCCGATATCCTCTCCATTGTGCGGGTTACGCGGCTTGCCATTCATGATCCGCACACTGCCGAAAATACCGGTGCGCTTGCCATTGACCGGCTCTACAAAGTTGCTGCGCCAGAGTTTCAGGCGTGAGTTCTCCACGAGCGCCTGCTTGACTTGCTCCTGCTCGGCTTTCCACCGTGCCGCGCCCTTCTCGTCCAGATCGACCTTGTCTTTCGGCAGCGTCAGATGCTCGACGGTAAAGTTCTCTTTCGCGACCAAGACATTAAAGCTCAACTGCTTCGACTGTTCGCCCTGCTTCACTTCAACGGCAAGGTCATAGGTCCCCGGTTCGTCTTGCATATCGATCCCGAGCAGCCCGATATAGCCGTCCGGCTCCCCAGGCCTGAACTCCCGGAAGAATGGAATCGTCCGTTTCAAAAATGTCCCATTCACCTCTGTCGCCTGGTCTTCGCTCTTCACCTTGACGACCAGGACTTGCCCCTGCTTGCCGCTGTATTGCCCATCATGGCCCTTCGGCACAGGAGTCGTGTTGGAAAATAACTCGACAGGAAAGATGCTGGACAACAACACAACGGCCATAATCAGCATTCGGTCCAGCCGTGAGATCCGCGCTGACGACTGTGTGCGCTCCGTCATCATCATCGATAAAACCGTAGCCCCGATACCTGTGAGAGCAACTCATCCACACGCCGATTCACCGCGCTGAAAGGATCCATACAGAGAATCGTTTCTTCCCAGTAGCCATTGAGCTTCAGATAGGTCCAGTCGACCGTATAGGAACGATTCTTCGCGCGGGCAAACCGGATAAAGTCACCGCGGACCTTCGCCCTCGTCGTCTGCGGCGGCGTCGACATGGCCCGTTGCACCGCATCCTCTTCCACGATCCGTTCGATCAGCCCACGGGACTCCATCAGATAGTACAACCCACGCGTCCGTTTGACGTCATGAAATTGAAGATCGAGCAGGAATACTCGTGGATCGTCCCAGCCACAGCCCTTTTTGTCGATATAGGATTGGATTAAATGGCGCTTGGTCACCCAATCGATTTCGCGCACGAGCTGCATCGGATCCTCTTCCAGCTTGTCCAGCACCATGGCCCATCGTTGCCAGATGTCGTCAAGGATCGGATCGTGCTCTTGTTGGGCTAAGTAGGTCTGTGCTCGATCCAGATAGACTCGCTGAACTTCGACCGCCGTCAGCTGGCGACCATCGTCCAGCTTGATCTTGCGCTTCAGGGTGGGATCGCGTGACACCTCCCGAATCGCTTTCACTGGATCCTCGAACTCCATCCCTTGGACAGCGTACCCTTCCTCGATCATGGACAGGACCAATGTCGCCGTACCCACCTTCAAATAGGTCACGAACTCCGACATGTTGGAATCCCCGACGATGATATGGAGCCGGCGGTATCGCTCCGCATCGGAATGCGGTTCGTCTCTGGTGTTGATAATGCTGCGCGAGGAGGTGGTCGAAGAGGACGTCTTCTCGTGAATATGTTGCGCACGTTGCGAGATGAAGTACTGCGATTTTCCAGAAACTTTCAGCACCTTCCCCGCTCCGCTATAGACCTGCCGCGTAACAAAGAAAGGAATGAGTTGCTCCGTGACCTTCCAGAAATCGACGTCGCGGCGCATGAGGAAGTTTTCATGGCATCCGTATGTGTTGCCGAGTGAATCCGTATTGTTCTTAAAAATGTAAATCTCCCCGGACAGACCTTCTTCGCGCAATCGTTCTTCAGCCGCAGGCAGACAAGCCTCCAGCAACCGCTCGCCGGCTTTGTCGTGAATGACGAGTTCGAGAATGTTGTCACACTCGGGGGTCGAATACTCAGGATGGCAGCCGGTATCTTGATAAAACCGGGCGCCGTTGACGAGGAACGCATTAGAGGGCCAACTGTTTGGAATGAGGCCTTCGAAAATATACCCCAGCACCTTCTCCATCGGCAGATAGACGCGTCCGTTCGGAGAAAAAATGAGACCGTACTCATTCTCCAAGCCAAAGATTCGTCGTCTCAAAGGGCTGGGTTGCAACATGTTGTAAGAAGAGAATACCAGCCGAGTCCGCCTTCTTCAACAGAAGGCCACGGTCCATCGAAGAAGAAACAATACCCGGCTCTGACTAGTGCTCCGCAGATGTCTTCTCAGCTTGCGCAGCCAGGAGATCTTTCTTCCCAGGGATCTGTGAAAGCAGATCGGCGCGAATCTGGAAAATACCTGGGATCCGTTGCCCCATGGCATAAGCCAGTCCATTGGCATGACTCCCGATCGAGAGTTTCCCGGCAATCTTTCCGTCTCTTCCCGTGGCGATGAACTCTGCTGCAGGCGTAACAAGACCGTAGGGCGCCAATGGTCCAGCCTGTTTGATCACACGCTCCTCGGCTGGGACATTGGCAACGCGGCTGACAAACAAGTCGACAGCCTGTTGGTCCAATCTTTCAGTCGACTGATCCTCCAAGATCCATTCGTTCTGTTGGTTGATCAACACATAGCGCTCGCCTGAGGTTTTGACGGACAGCATCGCGATGTCGGTAAAGTTGATGCCAAGTAACCGTTTGTCTTGGAATACAAAAAGCTCCTTGGTCAAATCTCTGATCGTGTTGGGATTAACGCGATAGAGAGGGCCAGTGGGACTCGTTTCTGCAAAGGCTTCCCCGCTAGACGGGTCGGGTTGGTACAACTTGACGGTCTGATCACCATCGGCCGTGTGAATAGTCACTTTCACTTTCGGAGCCGTGAACGTCTTAGCCTGCGCGTCGCGTTCAGGCCCCGGGTCGATGATGCCCAGCGCCTTTAAGTCTTCAAGCCTGAACAGAAGGGTTCTCACCTCTGTTTGATCGGCTGCTGCTTCAATCGGATAGCGGATCTTCCATTTGCTTTTAGGTTTCTCTTGCCCTTGATAGAGCACAATTTCGGTCGTCGGGTACGTGAGGCGAATACGCTCGACGTCGCTCTGTGAGAGGGACAAGAGGTCTTTTCGGCGAAAGGTCATCAACGTTTTGTTGACAAAATCTTTGGGGGCCAGATTAGTGAGCAGGACTTTATGATCCGACTCACGCAGGACATATAGGGTGGACGTCAACGGACCACTATCCCCTATGGAGAAAGTTTCCCGCGCGGCGCCGGCTACGACGGTAATCGTGGTCACGGGACTCTCCAGTCCAAAGGGGGCCAGGTTGGTCGAGTGGTCCTCAACGGTGCGCGCCACAGTGCCTGTGACTAAGGCTCGGATCAAACTTTGCACCTCCCGCTGATCGGCCTCGGTGCTGAGAGGCGCGGTCATGACCCACCCCTTCTCAGAAGCCCGAGCGAACACGAGTTCCTGTTGACTGGTCTTGATAGAAAGTCCGGTTAAGCTGTCCTGTTCGAACAGCAGAACTTTCTTCTCGATGATATCTTGTCGCTCATGCGATTCTTTCTGCGGAAGCTCGATGACATAGAGATACAGGCCAAGTCCGGCCAGGACGAACGCCATGACAAATGTGGGCCAGTATCGCATGGGGCTAGCAGACTGCGGGAAAACTCGGTTTACCCATAAAATTCCATTGACATACTTCAGATGGAGCCACGGTCTCAATAACCTCAGGATGCTCAAAGAGGCCGTCCAGCAAGGCCGCAGCAAGCGAAGCGGCGAGGCGTACGCTTCGGTACGTTGAGCCTCTGAGCGATGCGAGAACGCCGCTGGCGGACTTTTTCAGCATCCTGCTAAAGACGCCGACGTCTGCGCCACACCATAAAGCCGGAGAACACCATGGCGGCCGGCAGGAGGATCACTTGTAGATAGAGCAGAACTCTTTCCTGTAAAGGGTTGGGGGTAAACGGTCGAAGCGCGGAGTCCCTTGGGACGATCGCCAGAATATTTCGTTCTTCAGCCAGCCACCCGGCCGAATGGAGGAAAAAGTCGCTGTTCCCTGGAAAATTCACAAAGGCATTGGTCGCGAACGTGGAATTGCCTATGACGACAACGGCCGGACGAGGCTTGCCTTCCTCCGGTGCAACCTTAGGCGCAATGGCCACAGCCATCGGCAGGGGGCCTTTGATGTCTTCTTTTTCATCGAGGTTGACAACGCGGCCTTTCAGATCGGTTTCTGCCCAACTGTTCGGCGATGTTCTGGCGAGCGGCACAAAGTCCCATGCGCGACCGGCTTGCTCATCGAAGGTGATATGTCGCGCGAGGGGAAACAGCACGGCGGCTGAAAGATCCTGCGTGATTTCATGCTCGGTGAACGTACGGACCAGCAGGGACGTCAAATCGCCTTGAGCAAGTCGATCTTGGAGATCGACCAAGGCTCCAGGGCCGACTCCCAACCCCCATCGCTTGAGCAGGGGATTCAGGTCGGCCTGCGTATCCGGATCGATAAGCAGTAAGAGATGGCCGCCCTTTTCTACATAGGTGTGAATCCGCTCCTGTTCCTCGGCCGTCACCGGTCGGCGTGGTCCGGCTACAACAAGGATGGCCGTGCGATCCGGCACGACAGGCTCCTTGAGCAAGCTGAGGGTGCCAACGTCGTACCCCTGCTTGAACAAAATCTCTCTGGCGGCAGACAGCCCGGTTCGCTCCCGATCGTCAAGACTCGGTTCTCCGTGCCCTTCGAGAAAGAGCACACGCTTCTTCCCATCTTGAGACACACGGATCAGCGCCCCGGTCAGTTCCGCTTCCGAAGGCGCGTTGACCCGAACACTCTGTCCGGCACTTTCGAACACGGCTGTATCGGTTCGTGTAATGCCATATTGTTGGGCGATTTTCGGCTGCCGTTCCGGGTCGACGAACTCCACGGAAATCTTCGAGCTGGCCTGCCGATAACTATCGAGCCGTTCTTTGTATGACTGGTAGCCGGGATCCTTTTCTCTGGTGAAGACGGTCACGGTGACGTCACGTGGAAGACTTCGCAACAGACGATGTGTCTGCGGAGCGAGGGTGAAGTTCTGGTTCTCCGACAGATCCCAACGAATAGAGTGGCGAGCGGCCAGAAAATTAACAATCACGAGAATGCCGACGAACAGAAGGATCATCAACAGACTGTTGGCCCCCGCCCGGGTAGACCGGCGAGCGGAGAAGGCTTTCAGCCCACTGAAATGAGCGATAACAGAGATGAGGAAACAGAGGAGGGCCGCCCCTTCCAACAGGCCAGTCAGCCAAAGTTTCTCCGGAACGAGACTATAGGCAACCGCTCCGGCCGCAGCCAGAGCCAGCCCGATCACGCCAAGGGGAAGCGTCTTGAGGGTCATTTCCACCGTGCCGAGTCCACGACTCGGTGCGCTAAAAAAAGCATCAAGGCAAGACTGCTAAAAAAATACACGAGGTCTTTTGTATCGACCAGCCCGCGCACTAGATGGTCGTAGTGGTCCATGAACGAGAGATACGTGACGGCTTGTCCGATGGCTGTATCCCCGAGCAGCGAGCCCAAGCCAGAGAGGAGCCACAACACCAGTAAGAGGCCAATGCTCACAAACGCCGCAACGATCTGGTTTTCTGTCAGTGCCGATGCCAGCACGCCGACAGAGAGAAAGAGGGCGCCCAGCAAGACGAGTCCCAGGTAACCAGTCAGCACGGGATACCAATCGAAATCACAGAAGAGGGCGAGCACGAGCGGTACCAGCCCGGTCAGCCCGAGTAACCCCAGAAACAGAAGAAAGACGCCCATGAACTTCCCTGCGACGATCTCGTTGATGCCGACCGGAGAGGTCAGCAAAAATTCGAAGGTGCGCAGTTTGCGCTCTTCAGCGAAGAGGCGCATCGTCAGAATCGGCAGAACAATCAGGAGAATAAATCGTGTGCTGGCAAACAGATTACGGAAAACCAAGTCGTTGAGATTGATCTGGGCGCTTCCTTGCACCTGCATCAGCTGAATCGCCTGGGCTCCGGCAAAGACCACATAGAGATAGGCGAGCAGTCCCACGATCAGCAGAAATACGGCTCCCACGGCATACACCACAGGCGACACGAAATACGAACGCAGCTCTTTTCCAATGATAGCCTGAACTGGTGTCATGCTCGTTGCCCTGTCGACTCCACTAAAGTAGGCACTGGATCCTGTACGAGGCCTTCCTCATGTCGAGTCAGTTGAAGAAAGACGTCTTCTAACGTCATGGAAATCGCTTTCAGTTCAAGTAGACCCCACCCACTTGTGACCGCCAGTCGAGCAATCTCTTCCCGCACATCCCGACCAAGCTCGGATTCCAAAAGAAACGTACCGGAGTCGCCACCCGCGAACACATTCTGGACACCCTGCACTCCCTTCAATCGACTCTCGGTGTCCACGGTGGGAGATTTGAGCGTCAGCGAGATTTTTTCGGACTGGCGCAGACGCGCGGAAAGTTGTTCAGGCGTATCTTCGGCCACGATACGCCCACCGCTGATGATGACGACACGCTGACACACGGCAGTCGCTTCAGGAAGGATATGGGTGCTCAGGATGACGGAATGGGATCCAGCGAGGTTCTTAATCAATTCTCGAATCTCAATAATCTGTTTCGGGTCCAGCCCCACAGTCGGCTCATCAAGGATTAACACTTGCGGGTCGTGCAACAGCGCTTGCGCCAGGCCGACGCGCTGGCGATATCCACGAGACAGATTTCCGATGAGTCGGTGTTGCACCGGGCCAAGCCCCAGCCGTTCTATTTCACGCTGCATGGAGGAAGTAAGGATGTTGCCACTCAGACCGCGGAGGCGGCCGACGAACCGAAGATACTCTGTCACCGTCAATTCCTGATACACCGGCGGAGTTTCCGGCAAGTAGCCGATCCGGCGTTTGACCTCCATCGGCTGATCGGCACAATCAAACCCCGCCACCCGTGCAATGCCTTCAGTGGCCGGCATAAAGCAAGTCAAAATACGCATGGTGGTGGTTTTACCAGCCCCATTCGGGCCCAGGAACGCCAAGACCTCGCCCTTGGCAACCGAGAAACTAATGCGATCGAGGGCGGTATGTTGTCCATACCGCTTCGTGATCTGTTGGACTTCAATCATATGTGGTGAGTGGATCGCTTGCGTTGGGGAGTGCTGCCGTCGGGTTGATCGTTGTTCCCTCACAGGCAACAGGCGGCATCTTACTCAGTCGGATTAGGTCAGTCAATATCGATCGACCTCCAGCCGTCTCTCGCTTTACACGTTTTCTTCATCCTGCTAGAGTTCTCACGCGCGTAGACAGGCCTCCCAGAAGAAATCTATTGATGGACACGATGGGTCGAACGAACGGAGCACTATTCACCATCGCTGCATTGATGGTGTTGCTACTCTGCGTGCCGTCAGGCAGTGCGGCAGCCAGTGGACGAACCTATCGAGTTCATGGCCAAGTGATTGCAGTTAACATCACCCAAACGCCCCATATGATTGTCGTCAAGACACCGTTGACGACTCATGACGACATGACTGTGGGGGCCAAGGTCACCTCCCAAACGAGGATTGTACGAAAAGGAAAGCGAATCGCTCTTCAGGCCATCAAAGTGGGGGAAAAGGTGTGGCTGACCTATATCAAACAGCAGGACGGAGTCTTTGCTCAAATCATTCAGACCCAGTAGCCCCTTTAACTCAAGCCGTGGCGGCCACACCATCCATAGTCCGAGAGACTACAAAGCCGAAACCCAAGATTTGTCTTCGAGGCGGCTTGTAACAGGCCGGTTTCACACCTGCCCCATCAAGGCGTCTGTGTTCATACCACTCATGGGTTGACTGACACACGTACTTTCTTCTATATATGACCCTGCTAGGTGGGTAGGCCAGCCAAGATTCGCGGTTCATTGACGTAGAGCTCCTTGTTAGTCGTTCTTTTTTGTTCAGCCTAAAGTATGGGGCAGGGCTACCCCTTCGGTATTGTAGGACTTTGGACTGAACCGTATGGTGAGGGCACACGGACCATGTTCTTGCGTGCCAGACGATTCAACCAGGAACAAAAGGTAGCACCAGATGGCCATTCGAATTCATGGAAGCAGCCGGCAACTTTTCTGGGCAATGGGTCTCAGCCTAGGGATGTTTCTGAGCGCCTGTTCGTGGGTTCCCAAGGGAGTCTCTCAATTGGATGTGGGGATTGAGGAGCGTGGGGTAGCCTCCTGGTATGGCGAATCGTTTCATGGCAAGCAAGCGGCCAACGGCGAGCTGTTCGACATGGAGGCATTGACGGCAGCCCATCGGACGCTTCCGCTTGGGAGTGTAGTCCGAGTCGTGAATTTAGCAAACGGGAAGTATCTCCATGTACGAATCACCGACCGTGGCCCCTACATTAACAACCGAATCCTGGATCTCTCGCGTGGCGCTGCCGTTCGGCTAGGAATGATGGAGGGAGGCCTATCCCACGTACAAATTCAATTGGTTGGAGAACGCCGGCCCGCAGCCCTTCTCTCTTCTGAGGCGATAGAGGCGGCATCGGTCGCTCTTATACTCGGACTAGAACAAGCCCCCTCAGGCTCCCCCGAGTCCCTCCCCTCAGCAGCTTGGAAAAAGTTTGACCCGCTGCTGGCGTCTCCCCTTCGGTTGCCTCCTGGCGATATCTGGTTTCAACAACGGACCCGGCGTTTGACGGGGATGCAGTCGGCAGATCATACCGACCGTACCGAAATTGCAACCATCATGCTTAGCTAGCTCTCGCCACTAACCCGCCCAAGACAGCAGAACGAGCGCCACGGAAGAACGTTCAACCTCAGCTGTTCGAGGTATTCAGCGCTTCAAACTCCGCACTTCGAATCACACCTTCACGCACGTCTCTTACCCTAGCGTGTAGTCCATGGACACCGATTGACGATTTCACCCCTCAACTATACCCACTCCGTGGGCTCACGGGTCGGTCGGTCAGTCACCCTCACAGCAAGCACCTCTCGGATTGCCCGACTCACCCGATCGATCTCTCCACTCTCCAACATGGGAACAATCCAAGCATCTGCGGGTTCTAGTTCAATGCGATAGTGATTCTTCTTCGTTGAGAACCACTCGATATACGGATGAGGTGCGAGGTTCGGGTGAGGGTCGAACGAAATCAAGTTGACATCCCCGATCTGTGGATTCTCCATGTCGCCAATCACCTGCCCAGCAAGATCCTCGTCTTCAAACCGGGGGTTCCGAAACTGAATGACCTGCCCCGCGATATCGGGTTTGAAGTTTCCCCGTAAGTACACATCCACAGGACCGACTACGGCAAACACAATCCGTCCCACGATCGTCCCGTCAACGCGATTATCAAGAAATCCTTCTTGTACCCAACGTCCATTCGCAAATTTTTGTGCCATTGAACTCCCTCTAACGAGTCCATCCTCGTTGTTTATGATTATTCATCAACAATCCCATATGAAGCCGGGCTAGCGGGTACTACGCGAAAAATAAGCCACTACCTCTGGTTTACGCAGGCTGGGCCTTACCGACCGGGGGCAATGACGATTGTGGACCGTTCCCAAAAGCACCTACCAACACTGCCAGCAAAATGAGCCCACCTCCAATCCACCCCTGCGTGTCCAATGTCTCGCCAAGAAAGTACCAGGAAAGCCCCGCCGCGTAGGCTGGTTCTGACGAAAAGATCAATGCCACCTGTTGCGCTGGAACAATCCGCTGTACCCACATTTGAATCGCAAAGGCCCCGGTGGCAAGACCTCCAGTCACCCCAAGCCCAACCAACAACAACGCCGTCGGCGCAAAGGCTTGCGCCGGAGCCTGTTCAATCAACAATGTGGGAAGCAACAGACCGACCATGGCTATCATTTGCCAAGCGAATAATGAAGGTGCATCGACCTCACGTGTAAACCGCTCCAGACACGCAATATGCGCGGCAAACGCCGCTGCACAGCCGAGGGTCAACACATCGCCAAAATTCCCGGATCCGCTGGGCTTCACCAACAGCCAGAGACCTACGGTCGCAATTCCTGTTGCCAACCACACGCGTCGGTCAAACCGACGCAGAATTATCGGCACAATGATGACATACAGCGCTGTAATGAAAGCGGAATTTGATGCGGTCGTATAGTTGAGTCCAACCGTTTGGAGGAGATAGCCAAGGAAGAGCCAGCACGTCGCGATCGTACTTGCCTTCAAGAGCGCCGGCTCTCGATGCAAGCGAAGTCTCCATAATAAAAACCCACCCCCGACCAGCAATGCCCCCAGGAAAAATCTGAGAAACAGAAACGACAGTGTTGGAATCTGCTCCAACACCGCCTTTGTAGCAGGGAACGTCGCCCCCCAGATGAACGTTGTCAGCAGGAGCGCGAGTCGTGGCATGGATGGAAGTAGAGCTGCGTTTTGAGTGATAAGTCCTGAGTGTTCTGGCGAAGTCGAAGCAACCGAGCTGTCCTCAACTCAGCACTCAGAACTCAGAACTCAAAACTTCGTCGTTATGCCTTGCACAGCGAGCAACGACGCTGTTCCGTCGTTCCGGCCTGCTCCATCGCCGCTAACGCTCGCGTCTTATCCGGGTAATCGAACCACCCGCCTTCCCAGAAATCGCTTGAGGAACCGATTGATGTGGACGGCACTTCGGAACAGCGATCTTTATGGAGGGTAACCCGGTCGATTGAACGCGCGATGTGAATCCAATAGCTCATTGTGGAAACAGTGAGGGGTGAAGTGTCAGGGGTGAGGGGTATGAAAACGAAGGTTCCAAAACCTTTCACTCCTCACCCTTTACCTCTCACTGGTTTAGGGCAGGAGTTGCCACTCATCCTTCTCGATGAAAACCTTGGCACCCGTCTCAAGCTTCTTAATGTCGTCCTTGTCGAACAGCTTCATATACCGTTCGATCCGATCTGGATCATCGATCCGCTCTTCCTGCATCATTCCACTGACACTCTTGTATTTCCGAATCAACAGAGACATCGAAATCCTCCTCCAGGCCACTAGAAGTCCTATGAATGAGATGTGTAGAATAAGGTAAAGCTCAATGGTCGGTCAAGTACGCGCTCTCGCGCAGTGCGGTTTTCGTCATGCATCATAAGGACACGAAACATGCCGATCTACGAATATCGTTGTGGGCAATGCGAAAAACACTTCGATGCCACACAAACCGTCCATGCCAGGGTGGAAGACACCGTGTGCCCTCACTGCCAAGCCCAGAACGCCACACGGCTACTGTCTGCATGCACGACACAGGTCAAGGGAACCCGCAAACCCGGGTTTGCCGAGATGAAAGCCTACAGTATGTTAGACGAGCGAATGGACAAGTTTGCCAAACTCCCTCCAATTATGGGCAAACGCGCCGCCCCCGATACGGCTCCCCCTTCCGATCCCTCGACCGGGGGCGCAACGGAGCATTAACAGGGTCCTGGGAAAGCCGTCCTTTCGACGTTGTGAGCATCCTGAGACTATGTCGTCATCGCCCTCACATCCACCCATGCCTCGGAAGATCATATGATCGCGAGACTCATACTCTTGGTAAGCCTCAGTGTTCTATTCAGCTGTGGAGCAGCCCTCGATGCCCTTGCCGGCGTCGCGGGAAGCCTGACCATCGCCGGCAATGGGCCCGAACTTACGACCATCGAACCCCTCGCCCGGGCCTTTGAAAAAGCCAACCCGAGCGCCTATCTCGATATCGTGTGGGATGCCAACTCGAAACCAGCAGAGATGGTGACATCCGGCCAGGCTCAGATCGCCGTCACCGGAACTGACGCACCAAATCTGTCCTCGACACCCATCGCATGGGATGGAATCGGCATTCTTGTCCATTTGTCAAATTTCACGAAGGATATCACGAAGCAACAAGTGGCCGATATTTTTTTAGGCAAGATCACCCTGTGGTCAGAAGTCGGAGGTCCCGAGACAAAAATCTTGGTCATCGATAGGCCTCGCAACCAGAATATTCGCGATACGTTTGAATCACAACTCGGCATCACTGGCCAGATCGCCGGCTCCGCCAAGGTGATTGGTTTCGATGACCAGGTCGTGAAGACCGTCGTGGGTACGCTTCCCCCTCTGTCCGCGATCACCTACTTGTCCCTGAGCCAGGGATTATCTGTTGTCTCAGCTGGCGTCCCTGTCAGACTCCTGCCTATCGACAAGATTGAACCGGAAGGCCCCACCGTCAAAGACGGCCGCTACCCGCTCCGACGTCCTATTCTTCTTTTATCTAAAAAAGATCCACCACCCCTGGTTGAGGCATTCACCCAGTTCGCCTTGTCCCCAGCCGGTCAACAACTCGTTGCTGAGACGTATAGCCCAATCAAAGATAGATAGTCGTGTATCGTAGCGATTGAAGGAGGCCCCATGAAGACGTGGCGATCATCTTGGTTCTTGTTGTTGGGAGTTATCGGACTCACGGTGTTACCCAGCATCCCCTCCTTCGCAGAGGAACCGGGCGCGATAGTGGACGGCGCCGGATTCACCCTCTACGATACTCAATCGATCAAAGGATCCGACGCAGGGAAAGTCGAACGGGACCCCGTCTGTGACCGGAACAAGCGCCCGCGGATCGCCAAAGTCGAGCCGGACGAAGCCAAGCCAGGCGACAAGGTCGTCATCACTGGTGAGAATTTTGGCACAAAGGAATGTTTTCATACGGTGACCTTTAGCGCGGCCTCAAGCACACCCGTCGACTTTACCTTCATGGGCGATTCGGCAATTGAAGCGACCGTGCCGGATGCGAAAGCAGGGATGTCCTTCGTGATCATTGTCGCAGGCGGCGGCAGCGCCCAGTCAAAACCGGTCTTGATTAAGTCTAAGTAGGATTGCTCCCACGAGAAGAAGGCCTCCTGGCTTTCTCAGGATTTCTCTCCATTTCAACTCTCCCAGACCGAACGTATCCTCCCTGCTTCTCTCGACAAGACTCCTGATCCTATGCTAGCTTACGCGCTCATTTTCCCCGATATCTCTCGCAGAATTCTTGGACGATTGAAAGAACGCGGGACTGGTATGTTCAAAAAAATTCTGGTGGCCAATCGCGGCGAAATTGCCATGCGGATTATCCGCGCCTGCCGCGAATTAAACATCGCCACCGTCGCCATCTACTCCGAAGCCGACTCCACCGGGATCTACGTCAAGAAAGCTGACGAAGCCTACATGGTTGGCCCTGGGCCGATTAAAGGCTTTCTGGACAGCCAACAGATCGTCAACCTTGCGCTACGGATCGGCGCCGATGCAATCCACCCAGGCTATGGATTTCTCTCAGAAAACTCAGAGTTTGCGCAGCTGTGCCACACCTCCGGTATTACCTTCATCGGTCCGTCGCCTCAAGCCATCGACTTGATGGGCAGTAAGGTGAAAGCCCGCGAACTGGCCAAACGAGTCGGCATCCCAATTGTCCCAGGCACCGAAGGCGGCATCACCGACTTCAAAGACGCGCTATCCTTCGCCAAAAAAACCGGATACCCCGTCATTATTAAGGCCAGCGCAGGGGGAGGCGGACGCGGCCTCCGGGTGGTGCGATCGGATGCCGAACTTCGAGAGAACATGGCAGTCGCGTCACGAGAAGCTCAGGCTGCCTTCGGCGACGGAAGCATCTTTATTGAAAAGTATATCGAGCGTCCGCATCACATCGAATTCCAGATACTCGCCGACCGCCATGGCCACATCATTCACCTGGGCGAGCGCGATTGCTCGATTCAGCGCCGACATCAAAAGCTCATCGAGATCGCCCCATCTTTGATTCTCACGCCATCTCTTCGCGCCGAGATGGGTGAAGCGGCCATCGCCATCGCCAAGGCAGTCGACTATGACAATGCCGGCACCGTGGAATTCCTTCTCGATCAACAGGGCCACTATTACTTCATGGAGATGAACCCCCGCCTCCAAGTCGAACATACAGTGACCGAGCAAATCACGGCGATCGATATCGTGCGCAACCAGATCGCCATTGCAGCCGGCATGCCTCTCGACATCACACAGCAGGCAGTCACGCTCCAAGGCCACTCCATCCAATGCCGCATCAATGCAGAAGATCCGAAGAACAACTTCAGGCCTTGCACCGGCACCATTTCAGCCTATCTTTCGCCTGGCGGGATCGGGGTCCGCATTGACGGAGCGGTGTATAAGGACTACACGGTGCCGCCCTACTACGACGCCCTCTTGGCCAAGCTCACCGTGCGCGGCCGCACGTGGGAAGAAACCGTCAGCCGCATGAGACGCTCCCTCGAAGAATACGTCTTACGCGGGGTGAAGACGACGATCCCGTTTATGATGGAGATCATGAAGGAGCCGGACTTTATGGCTGGAGATTTCGATACCTCCTACCTGGAGACGCATCCTACGCTGTTCAACTATGACGACTTCGAGCAACCAGAGGATCTGGTGCTGGCACTCTCCGCTGCCATCGCCGCCTACGAAGGGCTATAACAGGATGCTGAAAAAATCCGCCAGCGCAAAAAGACCGTTATTTGGTTTATTTGGTTTGTCTCGTTTGTTTGATTGAACCAGATGAACCAGATAAACAAAACAAACCAGTTTGAGCATCCTGCGTGTTGCTTTCCGGTTATCGGGCAGCAATAGAACCAACAGATCAGGACACCATGGCAACACGACGACCTTCGCGTACACGAACCCCCAAGAAACAGACAGCTGAACCAGCTATCCGGACGTCAAAGACACGTGCTCGTCGCGGCCAAGATCTGACGATCCAACCGGCCGCAGGCAAACCCATCCTCATCACCGATGTCGCCTTGCGCGACGGCCATCAGTCGCTCTTGGCCACACGCATGCGCACAGAGGACATGTTGCCCATCGCTCAAAGGCTCGATGCCGTAGGCTATTGGTCGCTCGAAGTCTGGGGTGGCGCCACGTTCGACACCTGCCTACGCTTTCTCAAGGAAGATCCCTGGGAACGGCTCCGCGCGCTACGCGCTGCCATGCCCAACACCAAACTTCAAATGCTGCTCCGCGGGCAGAACCTGGTCGGCTATCGGCACTATGCCGACGATGTGCTGGAACGATTCATCGAACGGTCTGCCACCAACGGCATCGACGTCTTCCGCATCTTCGACGCCCTGAACGATCTCCGCAACGTCGAACGAGCCATGCGGGAAGTGAAAGCCTGTGGCAAGCATGTCGAAGCCGCCATCAGCTATACCGTCAGCCCCGTCCACAGCGTGGAACGCTTTGTCACCATGGCAAAACAGCTGGAGGATTTGGGAACGGACACGCTCTGCATCAAGGACATGGCCGGGCTCTTGGCGCCGCTCGACGCCTATCACCTCATACGCCGGATCAAAGCCGCCGTGAAGGTCCCGATCCATTTGCATTCACATTACACCTCGGGGATGGCCTCGATGACCTCCCTCATGGCGATCCTCGGCGGCTTGGATATGTTGGATACAGCCATCTCACCGTTGGCAGGCGGGACCTCGCATCCCTCGACGGAAACAATGGTGGCCTCGCTGCGCAACACCCCGTACGACACCGGACTGGATCTGGCCTCGTTCCTCCCAATCACTGAACACTTCCGCACCGTTCGGCGAAAGTATCGGCAGTTCGAAAGCGAGTTCACCGGGGTCGATGCCGAGATCCTCACCTCGCAGATTCCTGGTGGCATGCTTTCGAATCTTGCCGCGCAACTGACCGAACAAAATGCGCTCGATCGGATCAAAGAAGTGCTGGATGAAGTACCGCGCGTCCGAAAGGAAATGGGCTATCCCCCGCTCGTCACTCCGACGAGCCAGATCGTGGGCACCCAAGCCACCCTAAACGTCCTGACCGGCGAACGGTACAAAGTCATCACGACGGAAACCAAGAACTACTTCCTCGGACTCTATGGGCGGGCGCCGGGTCCCCTCGATCACGACATCATGGCCCGCGCGATCGGGGATGACCATCCGATCAAGACGCGACCCGCTGATCGGTTGGAGCCTGAACTGGAAGCAGCCAGAAAAGATCTGCCAGACTCAGCCACCTCGGTGGAAGATCAACTGTCATTCACTCTATTTCCCTCTATCGCGCGAGACTTCTTCGAGGCGCGAGAGAAGGGGGACCTTGCGCTGGAACCTCTCGAAATCTTCTCAGCCAGCGGATCGGCTGCGGCCACCGAACTCCATTTGGCCCCGGCCGAATTCAACGTCACAGTCCACGGCGAAACCTACCATATAGAGGTGTCCGGTTCCGGACGGAAGGTGGGTGGCCGCAAACCCTATTACATCCGGGTCAACGACAAACTTGAAGAGGTCTCGTTAGAGCCGATCCAGGAAATCCTAGCCGGTGTGCCGGAAGCTCCCGATGCCAGCAGCAGCGTCAAGCCCAAGCGACCCAGGCCGTCCAAGCCGGGAGATGTGGCGCCTCCGATGCCCGGGCGCGTCGTCAAAGTACTCGTCGCAATTAATGCTGTGGTCAAAGCCGGAACCCCCCTCCTGATCATCGAGGCCATGAAGATGGAAAGCCAGGTCCCGGCCCCGATCGATGGGACCGTCACGGCCATCCTGGTCGCTGAAGGCGACAATGTGAAAACGGATGAAACGGTCATCCAGCTGGAGTAACCTAATAGACCCGCGTGCCTCCGTTCATGGATGCAGCCAGCCTTATGCTGCACTACTCATCTTCATCCTGTTGTGTCATATCATGACCGCCTGCTCGTCTCCCTCGTCGATTCCAGCACAGTTCGACGCCATTGAGCGCATGCCCGTCCACACCGTTCTCGTCCAGGGCCAGCGAATCGCCTATCTAGATGTCGGCGCAGGCCCGCCGGTCATTCTGATCCATGGCTTCGGGGGATCGATGTGGCAATGGGAATATCAGCAGCACCAGCTGTCCCAGCACTTCCGCGTCCTTACGCTCGATTTGCCCGGCGCCGGACTATCCGATAAACCTGACATCGACTACCGGCCGGATCAGATGGTGGACTTCTTTGACGGGTTCATGGGCGCCGCAAAGATTCCGCAAGCCACGTTAGTCGGCAATTCCATGGGCGCCGGGTTGGCCATCGGCATGGCGCTGACACACCCCACACGCGTGGCCAAGCTCGTTCTTGTCGGCGGGCTACCGCAACACGTCATGGAGAAGCTCACCAGTCCATCGGTGAGGCGCGCCTTGGAAAGTAGTGCGCCGTCCTGGCTCGTTTCATTTGGCAATACGCTGTTCGGCGGCCTGATGATCGAGTCCGTCTTACATGAAATGGTGCATGACCCTGCACTCCTCACACCCGCCGTCCTCGAGCGGTCCAATCGCAACCGGCAGCTCCCCGGACTCATCAAACCCATTATGGCCGTCAGAGAAAACGTTCCGTTATGGGAAGCCGGATTTGCCACACGCCTCGACACAATCACCCATCCGACGCTGGTGCTCTGGGGAGAAGAAGATCGTGTGTTCCCCATCGCCGTAGGCGAAGAACTCCATCAGACCATCAAGGGATCACAATTCATTCTGGTCCCCAAGGCAGGGCATATCCCGCAGTGGGAACGACCGGATGTGGTCAACCAGGCACTCATCACCTTTATTCGCCACTGACAGAGATGGTATGTTGTGCTGCGCACGCAAACCGTGCGTACCACTTGCAGGCAGGCAGGACGATCGTCGAGGCGTTGCAGTGACGGCAGAATGCATCTACCGCCTGCTGACGGCACAAGCACAGACCTCGTATTCTGGGGAAACCATTTACCATCGCTTCACCAAAGGAGGGTACTATTATGAAGACATCGCACCGAATACTCATTGGGGCCACACTCTGCATGGCGCTCGGGTTCGCAGGATGCGCAAGTACCGGCAGCTCCAATTTTCCTTACAAGAACTACACCGTCGCTGACGGCAGCGCTGTGGCTGGTGAGGGCCGCACCGTCCTCTTTCAGGGAAACCCGCTGGTTCTCGCGGGAGCCGGCATCAAAGTCGGGGACACCCTCAGGGACGTGACGCTGACACAGACGGATCTTTCGCCGGTCGCCATCACCGACACCAAAGGCAAGGGTAAGGTCCGGATCATCAGCGTCGTCCCATCGCTTGATACTCCGGTGTGCGAAGAACAGACTCATTATCTGAGCGAGAAAAATAAGGGTCTCGATAAGATGGTTGAACTGGTCACCGTGAGCGTCGATACGCCTTTTGCACAAAAGCGATTTGCAAAAGAAGCCCATATCAGCAACGTCACATTCCTCTCAGATTACAAGGATGCTGAATTCGGGAAGGCCTACGGACTCTTTATCAAGGGGCCCCACATCCTGGCTCGCACAATTATGGTGATTGATGCCAACAACACTGTGCGGCATCTGCAAATCACCCCCGAACTGGTCCAATTGCCGGACATGGACAAGGCCTTCGCCGTGGCCAAATCATTGATCACCGCAGGCTAGGAGCCTGTCCGAGTAATCCTTCGTTGCGAGGCAAACAAGCTGTTGGCAAATGCAAGGCCGCAGGTCCCAAGAAACCGGAGGCGTATTCTCTGCAATACGTCGAGGGTTTCTTGGGACCGAGAACGACGCAGAGGCCAGCAGATCGTTTGTCGGAGTAGAATGGCATTACTCGGACAGGCTCCTTGACTAACGAAAAGGCCGAGGCCCTGGTTGAGGCTGAGGAGAGGGAGATGCATATTTCTTCTTAACCTTAGCCTCCACCTCAGCCTTCCTTTAGAATGAAGAGATGGCCCAATACGATCTTCTCGTCATAGGGAGTGGGCCCGCAGGCCAGAAGGCCGCGGTCCAGGCCGCAAAACTCGGCAAGACCGTTGGTATCATCGAGCGCAAAGCCGTCGTCGGCGGCGTTTCCACCAACACCGGCACCATCCCCAGCAAAGCCCTCCGCGAAGCAGTGCTCTATCTCTCGGGGTTCCGCCAACGCAACCTCTATGGAACCGGCTATCGTTTGAAAGAGACGGTCACGATCGAAGATCTCGCATTTCGCTCCAACCACATCATCAAGAGCGAAATCGAGATCGTGAAGGATCAGCTGGCACGTAACCGCATCGACCTGATTTTTGGGGAAGCCCGTTTCGTCGATCCTCACCGGCTCCTCGTTCAACAGGCCGGCACGGCAACCGAACATTATGCCCATGTGATCGTCATCGCCGTGGGAACAGTGCCGACCAGACCAGCCGATATTCCATTCGACAGTCACACCATCATCGATACCGACGGCCTCATCACGCTCAAACGCCTTCCGACATCCCTCATCATTGTCGGCGGCGGCGTGATCGGCACAGAGTACGCATCGATTTTAGCCATGATCGGTGTGAAGGTCGTGCTGATCGACAAGCGTCCCCGCCTGCTCGAATTTGTCGACGCGCAGATCATCGACGCCTTGCAACGACAGATGACAGATATCGGAGTGACGCTCTACCACCAGGAAGAAGTGGTCGCGATCCTGAAAGAGCCAGACGGACAGGTCACGGTCTCGCTGGCACACCGGCCACCGGTCACCGCCACGACGCTCATGTATGCCATAGGCCGAATCGGCGCAACACAGCGCTTGAACCTGGCAGCCGTCGGCATCACACCGGATGCGCGAGGCCGCGTGATCGTAAACGAGCATTTTCAAACAGCCATCCCCCATATCTACGCGGCCGGCGACGTCATCGGTTTTCCCGCCCTGGCGTCCACCTCCATGCAGCAAGGGCGCCATGCGGCGTGCCACGCCTTTGGCCATCCCGACCATACCGACACAGACCTCCTGCCCTACGGCATCTATGCTATTCCTGAAATCTCCACGGTGGGACGGAATGAGGAAGACCTGGCCAAGGCGGAGATCCCGTATGCGTCCGGCATCGCCCACTATCGTGAAATCGCCCGAGGGCAGCTCATGGGCGATCAAACCGGCATGTTGAAGCTGCTATTCCATCGCCACACCCATGCACTCCTGGGTGTACATGCCATTGGAGAAGGAGCGACGGAGCTTATTCACATAGGTCAGGCCGTCATGGCCTATCAGGGGAAGATCGACTATTTCATCGACACCGTCTTCAATTATCCGACTCTGGCGGAATGTTACAAAGTCGCCGCGCTCGACGGGATCAATCGTCTGCCGAGACCCTGGCCTGGAAAGACGTTAGGCGTGAAACGTGAAACGTGAGGCGATCGGGGACCGGACTCAACACCTGGGAATAGCTTCGTTGGTATAATCGCTTTTCAATCATCTAAGATTTTTCATCTAACGTCTTACGTTTTCCCTTTCACATTTTACGCTTACCTGGGAGAAACCCTCATGTCGTTTACGGACCGCTTAAGACAACTCGCCACACCCATATGGGATGCCCAACTCATTCATCCATTTGTCGTGGCATTGGGTAAGGGAACCTTGACGGAGCATAAATTCAAATACTACATCCTGCAAGACGCCAGATTTCTCAGTGACCTTGCCCGTGTATTTTCTGCCGGAGCGCTCAGAGCGCCGGACTCAGAATCAGCTCTGCGCCTGACGAAGCTCGCCGAAGACACCATCGTCGTCGAACGTAGCCTCCACGAAGGATACGGATCGCGGTGGAACATGACCGCAAAGGAGATGACTGCTGTACCGATGGCACCGACGAACTACGCTTACACGAGACATATGCTCACGGTTGCCCACACAGGCTCAGCAGCGGAGATCACCGTCGCCGCTCTCCCCTGCGCCTGGATCTACTGTGTCGTCGGCCAGCATCTCTTGAAGCATGGCCCACCAAAAAATGATCACCCCTATCGAGACTGGCTCATGCTCTACGCCTCACCGGAATTCGCTCAAGTCCAACAATGGATGCGAAAAAAAGTGGATCAATGGGCCAAGACGGCGGGAAAAGAAGAGAAGCGGCGGATGGAAGAATCGTTCGTCATCAGCTCACGCTATGAGTGGATGTTTTGGGAGATGGCGTGGAACGAGGAGAAGTGGCCGGTGTGAGAGGGCGGGTCAGGGCTGGGAGGCTCTCTCCGCTTGAAGCCATAGAGCGCCGTTGGCCGCTCGATGCTTCGCTTCCGCTTGGCGCCGAAAACTTGCACCACCAGCGCTTTGCGAAGGTGATGCTTCGAACATTCGTCGCCACTGCCTAGGCAGTGGCGACAGCTCAGCAAGAGCGGTAACCCAGCAGCGCTCTGATCACGCTCCGAGAGCCTCCCAACCCTGGCCCTAAAAAATGACACCGGCCGAGAGAGGAAGGGAGTGAAGAAAGATCGCTGAGGGCGGATATTCACTCATATCAAGCCCCACGGGCAGATCGCGACGGGACAGAAAAATATGAGAGCTTGAACGTGGTATCCCGTAATACAAGAACTAACAAATTACAAAGTCGAGAAGATTGTACTGGCCGGAAAATATACGCGGGTGATTTAGTGCGAGTCGTCGGGCTCCCCGATCTTTCGAGGATGCCCACTAGAACACTCCAGGAATCTGAACCTGTTTTCCGATATCTCAGAGGTAAGTATAGGAAGATTCTTTCGTTTGGCGAGGATGGGTTGGCTGAGATAGAGTTTAGGATCATGAAGGGAGAACTCTCTGGTCTACATATCTGTCTGGCTAGAACCATATCTTCTGAGACGGAAGGCATGACCAACCGCTCTGTTGTGCTATATCTTGGTGGGCTCATAGTGCTGATTGCTTACTTGGCTGGCGTATTGGTTGAGCACTGATGCGCAGGCGATTCTGAGCCTCTAGCCCGCATTATTCATGATGGTTTGTCGCGAAATCGCGCAGTCGCGTTGTGAGACGGGCACGCGGAGCCGCGAGACCCCGAGGCGTACTTGCACAGTACGTCGAGGAAGCGAGTGGCGAGCCTGCCCGCCGAAGGCTCGTCGCAGCAGCAAATGCGCGATTGCAGCAGAAGTGATCATGAATAATGCGGGCTAGGCTTGGTCTGCCGAGTATAATCTGCGAGGCAGCGCAGTACAGATTTCTGAGCACTTATGACGTTGAAGCAGGTTTTGACGATCGCTGGTTAGGATTCTGGCGGAGGCGCGTGGATTCAGGTCGATATTAAGGCCATGTCGGCGCTTACTGCCATCACGGCGCAGATCGATGCCGCGTTCGACGACTTCGATGTGGCGGCGGTCCTTTCGCCTCGGGCTTACCAGTTTATTGTGGTGAGCGCCTTCAGCGCCTGAATATCCAAGACTTGCTCGGGCACCATCTGTTTCAAACCGCCGGTTTTCCTCTTTCTGCTGACGCAGTTTCTTCACGTCGCTGACTCCCAGGTCGGCGCATTTTTCCCGCCACTCATAGAAGGTAGCATCCGAGATGCCGTGCCTCCGGCACAGGCCCTGAGCACTCTCGCCGGCCTAGGCATCCTTCAACACGACGATAACCTGACCCTCGGTATAACGTTTTCTGGCCATGGGCCTCCCCTTTCGGCATATCACCGCATCATTAGATTTTCTAACCAATAGTGTAGTTTTCAGTTAAATAGCCCAGTAAGCACTTTCGACTTCTACGCTTGCAAAAGTACCAGATGCAGACAAGAAATCAGAAATCGCTCGACAGATGTGCCCACTTACTGGCTATGATCGAATGGAACTATCAGGAAGGCGAATGGAAGCAGTTCTTCACACGAAATCACAGCAGGGATGTTCTGATCAGCCTCTGCGACTTGGGCCGATTATCAAAGAGGCTATACTGCTACCGTGGAATCGCCGTCAACACATTTGGCGACTCCTCCCCCAGCCCGTGGCACTGACGACTGTGCTTTTCCTTGGTGAGTATTGGCTTTTAAGAGATGCGCCTCGATCCGTAGGCATCCTGATGCACATACCACACCTCCTAATTTTCAGCTTCTTTGCCGTTGCCTGTCATCGCTCCATTCTTATTGGAGAGCATTCGGTATCTCGATTTGGCATCCTCGGCTGGCCTCACAGAGAATTCAGGTTCTTTGGCTGGCTCATATTCATTTACACGATCGGCATTATGTCCTGGTTCGTCGTCACCGAAGTTGTCATACGGTTCATTGATTTCATTGAACCCTTTCTTGGCGAAGGGTTGAAGGAACTGTCGATCAGACTATTGGGACTCAACATATCCTTATTCCCATGGGCGCTGCTGGGACAAATACTTTTGGGCTATCTCATAGGTCGGTTTAGCTTGTTGCTCCCAGCCATCGCGGTCGACAGTCAAGCAAGTCTCCGCTCTGCCTGGCTACAATCGAAGGGGAATGGCTGGAGAGTGGCTCTTCTTGTTGGATGGCTTCCGAGCCTGTTCGTTCTCCTAGAGAAAGCCCTCTCATTTTTTATAGACTGGCAACTAGGCAACCACTTCACGTCTTACAGCTTGGGAGTCTACGCAGGAATCTTCTCTGTCTCAGAAGCACTTTTACGTTATGTGCTCGTCATGATCGAAGTGGCAATTCTGTCTCTCTCGTTCTTGAAACTTTCTGGATGGCACACAAACCTACCCCCTCAAAGCACAACACTTGATCACCTTCGTTGAACGCCGACCCACCTTACCTCCTCCCGGAAGTACGCCGATCTATTCCACCTCGAGCCATGATCTGCAGTGGAGCTGACGGACAGCCCCGGCACTGTCCGGGCACCCGGATGCAGATTCAAGCGTACTTGATAATGTGGCAATGCGAACCATGAGAATTGATCCGCTGGACAGGCTATGTCCACTGAGTATAATGTGCGCTAGCGTTGAAATGGATTCCCATCTCAAAGGATAATTCCCAGGTATGAGTCGTCTCCTGCTCACAGCCCTGTTTGCCATGGCTACCCTCTGGACGCTGCCGGCTCATGCGGCGGGGCAGTATGAAGAGGGCCTGAAGCAGTTGGCGGAGGGAGTGATCGCCCACGTTGAGAAAGCGAAGAAGACACGACTGGCGGTGTTGGATTTTACGGATAGCAAAGGCATCATCACACCGATCGGACAGTTCTTAGCGGAGGAACTGAGCACGCAGATTCTGGTTATTGGCGAAATCAAAGTGATCGACCGAACCCTCGTGGACTCGACGTTGAAGAAATTCCATGTTACGCAGCTCGAACCGGCTCAGGCTAGCGCGGTCAAGCGAACCGCCAAGGCGGTGCATGCCGACGTATTTGTCACCGGGGCCTATCTCGACTCACCGGACGGCTTTCGGGTGACGGTGAAACTGCTCAGCCCCAGCACCGTGCAGTCGCTGGGCGCTACACGCGGCACGATTCCTAAAAGTGGCCCGCTGGCTGAGCTCATCAAGGAGGCGAATAAGCCGCCTGTTGTGAAGGCCGACAGCTCTACCAAGCCGGCGCCACCGCCCGGGCTTGGATTCCACAGCAATGAATATTATCAAATGGTCATAACAGCCCTGCATAGGCGGGACAATCAGGTCACAGCCGATCTCACGATTGAGAATAAGTCATCGCGCGACGTCAAAGTTTTGTGCCTACTGCAGAACACTACGCTCGAAGATGACCATGGTGCCCGGTGGAAATTGGAGTCGGAGAACAACCGCGAAGGCCTCTGCATGCGTGGCATCGAGGTCTCTCCCCGAGGAAAGGGCCGGGCCGTGTTGACCTTCTCGGCGCCGACGGACGCAACCGGTAGCCAATTTATCTTTCGTTATCACGAGAAAGCCCCACGACTGGATGCCCTGTTCTCCATTGAAGGTCTCAAAGTCGAATCGGCTGGAGCCCCCCCCGCAACAACCGACATTATACCACCACCTTTCTAATTGATATTCACATGAGCACACAACCGATCAAACAGGTCTTGACGATCGCCGGCTCTGATTCCGGTGGCGGTGCAGGGATTCAAGCCGATATCAAAGCCATGTCGGCCAACGGCGTGTTTGCCATGTCGGCGATTACCGCCATCACGGCACAGAATACGGAAGAGGTCACCGACGTCTTCGAGTTGCCGGTCTCGATCATTGCGTCGCAAATCGACGCCCTGTTCGACGACTTCGACGTCGCTGCGGTAAAGACCGGAATGTTGTCTTCCACAGCTATTGTCGAGGTCGTCGCAAAGCTCCTCAAGCCTCAGAATGTCATGAATCTCGTGGTGGATCCGGTCATGATCTCAAAAACCGGCCATGCGCTGCTCAAGCCGGAGGCGATCGACGCCATGAAGACACAGCTCTTCCCATTGGCGTTGCTCGTCACGCCGAACATCCACGAGGCCCAGCAACTGTCCGGCATGGAGATCAAGACGCTCGCCGACGCGCGTCGGGCAGCCAAAGTCATTCATAAGTTCGGCTGCAAGTATGTGCTGATCAAGGGCGGCCATTTACCGGCTGAACGGGCCACTGATCTACTCTATGACGGCAATTTTTTCAATGTGTTCAAAGGGGAGTTCATCGATACGCCCCACACGCATGGCACAGGCTGCACCTTCGCCTCGGCCATCGCCGCTCATCTTGCACGAGGCAAATCCGTGAACGACGCCGTGCAAACAGCTAAAACCTACCTCACCGAAGCCCTCCGCCACAGCCTCGCAATCGGTCACGGTACTGGGCCGACGAATCATTTCTACTTTCTCCAATCCTAGTAACAGGATGCTGAAAAAGTCCGCCAGCAGCGTTCTCGGCTCATCGAAATCCTCAACGGGGACCCGGCCGCCTCACCACTCGGCGGCGCGCACAGACGTGGTGCTCCTTATTCGTCGCACCGTGAGCCCCCGAGGGTACGCCTCCGGTTTCGACTCGCCTGCGGCCTTGCTGGACGGCCTTTTTGAGCATCCTGCGGGAGAGTTCTCCTGTTGGGTCACACATACGGGCCATCGAAGGTCGTACATACATAAATCCCCTTCACGCTGCCTGCTAGATTGAATGACTGCCATATGGAAGAAGCCATTATCTTTCATGATTTGCATGGTCACCGCATTTCCGCGATACTCACCACGCCTGAGGGACCGACCAAGCGTATTGCCGTGCTGTGCCATGGATTTCTCTCCAGCAAGAACAGCACGACCAACAAGACCTTGACCCGGCTCCTCAACGAACAAGGCATCGCAACCTTTCGGTTCGACTTTTTCGGCCAGGGAGGCAGCGACGGACCGTTCGAAGAACTCACGACAACCCTGGCTGTGCATCAAGCCCACGCCGCTTTAGATCTAGTGGCAGCTAGAGGCTATGATCGAATCGGGCTCGTCGGCTCAAGCTTTGGAGGGCTCGTCGCGATCCTCACAGCAGCCCAGCGTCGCGATATCGCCTGCTTGGCCCTCAAATGCCCTGTGGTGGACTTTCCAGAAGAGCTTCGTATAACATTTGGGCGGGAAGAATTGGTACGGTGGCAAACCACCAACACGATTCCAAATATGAGGGGAGAGTCGGATCGAGTCCGATTGCGATATGGCTTTTACGAAGACTGCCTCAAGCAGATTGCCTATGAGCCGGCGGAACACATTACTGCGCCTACGCTGATCGTCCAAGGTGAACAGGATGAATGTGTCCCCCTTCATCAAAGCCGGCAATTGCATGACCGCCTGGGAGGGGTGAAGCGGTTGAATCTCCTGCCGGACGCCGATCACCAGTTCACTCGGAAGGAAGACTTTCATCAGATGACCACATCGATCGGCGATTGGCTCGTGAGCCATCTCATGATCAGAGCCTAGAGATCTTCGAGCAACGAGAACGGCATACAAGCATTCGCAAACAAGGCAGCCTTTTCAGCATCCTGCTACGAGATCGCCCGTGATTACAGAAAGCGTCCAACAGGTCTTGACGGTGCTCTACCCTCTCTATAAAGAGGAGGTATACCAACGACGTGAGCAGATGATGCGGCTGACAGTCATAGGTTCATTGGGTCTGATCACAATGCTGTTTGCGTTTCTCTTGAGTCCGTACAAGGCTCAGCTGACATCTTTCGACACCATCTTCATCTTGCTCGCGAGCCTGATCTGGTGCGGCTTGTTCTGCGGATTGATTTTTCAACAGCAGTACCGTCACCGGCAGGCCAAACAAGTCCTGGTTCAGCTCGAACAAGCACTAGGGTTTTACGAAGACGGCCTTGTCGAAGAACATCAGGCGCTCTACCCTCATGGATGGAGGACCGCCTGGCTGAGCGATCGAACCGGCATCCTCTACTTTACCTCGCTGTGCTCGTTGGCAGTATTATTTCTTCTCGCCCTCCTCTGCTCGTAATTCCGATCCGCTGCTGCTCGCACAGAACCAATGCATCCAGGAAACGGCTCGGTCGTTCCCACATCTCGACGCAAAGAAGAGATGAGAAGGGGCGCGGCCGCCGACCATGGGCACACCCGGATTAAATTAATATTTTTCTGGCGAATCATGCATGTCCACGAGACAATGCACGAGTGCAACGGATAGACGAATGAACATACACGAGGCGCAGTCGTCTCCTTCTGACCGGATAGAGCATACTCTGACAGGAATAAGTCCCGTGATAAACATGGCACGGCCCCGGTTCCACCATAGCGTGACTGCAATAATACTTATCCATGCTCTTCACGCTGCAGCGATGCCCGCTATGGTTTCAGCTGAAGGCCAAGAGATGCCACGCCGTCATAGCTTAATTCATCATTCAGCCGTTGAGTCCACTCTTGCTTCTACCACAACTCATGGAACGATCCTCCAATCGTCCAGCGATCAGCCAACTCGTATGATACGTCCGATCGAACCACCCATCGCTGCAATTGTTCCACCGGCTATCGCATTACCGTATCACCAGACATTGACCAAGCGTCCTGCCATGGCTTCAATCACCGCCCCTGTGCCTGAGTCTCACATACCCCATGCAGCCCCGCCATCAGACATTGCAGCCGGACAGGGCACGCCCACGACCGCGACGCCCATCACAACACCAATAGCGGCACCTCTTGCTGGAGTGATTTCACCGAGCTCTGTTGTGGCCACCCCGTCCACTCCCTCTCCGTTGGCCGGAGCGGCAGGTGTTCACTCAACGGCCTCAGCAGGAGGCGGCAAAGCCTCCTTTGGCAGCTCACGATCGACATTGAACCTGTTCAGGAACTCTGCCATCGCGAGCTTGTTGCAACCATCAACACCTGTGATCACCATACCCCCCTCACCCCCTCCCCGGTCGACTCCATCATCAACGTCTCCTCCTCCCAAGGGATCGACAGGAAACGTGAGACTCTCATGGAGGGCCAATCAGGAGTCCGACCTGGCTGGCTACAAACTTTATATCGGCACGGCGTCCGGCATATACAATTTCGCTGGATCGCCGTTCTCGATCAATAACGCCACGAGCTACATCGCCTCCAATCTTCCGAAAGGCCAAACCTATTTCTTCGCCTTGTCCGCACTCGACACCGCTGGCAACGAAAGCGTGCTGTCAGCCGAAATCAGCAAGAGCCTCTACTAGCGACCGCTGAAAAAGGGAGCAGGGGAGCGGCCAGGTGCCCTTCTGCTCGCAGAACGCGCACGATAAGAATGTGCTCGTTCGATGCGCGCAGTAAAGGGCAGCCTTGGCCACTCCCCTTAAGAGAAGTTATAAGGATTCGGACGGCCCTCCCTGTGGCCTCGCTGGAAGACAGTTTGAGCCGCCGCGTGACTGATTGCGCTCAAGAAACAACGACAGGCTGATCAAAACGGTCATCCAACAAGGCCGCAGCCGAAGGTCACACCGCAGGCGTACCCTCTGGGGCGCACGGTGCGACGAATAAGGAGCACCATGTCTGTGCGCGCCGCCGAGTTAGTGAGGCGGCCGGGTCCCC
>Ga0163150_10002119_pt1 | contig 31593 bp, 25 predicted proteins | sample OliLakLV19P2IB_FD_148628 | JGI IMG/M metagenome (GOLD analysis project Ga0163150, IMG submission 148628) | Freshwater microbial mat bacterial communities from Lake Vanda, McMurdo Dry Valleys, Antarctica - Oligotrophic Lake LV.19.P2.IB | ecosystem: Environmental > Aquatic > Freshwater > Lake >...
CTAGTCGCACTCGTCTCTTCAGACATGGGTTCTCCTTTCTCAAACACTTACCCAGTCTGATTTACACGACGCGAGGGAATTTGTCCAGTACTTTTTTTCTCCCGTAGGTTATTTCTCAACGCGTACTAAGCAAGGGTTGGTGCCCTTGATATCCCCAAGGTGGAAGCGGCGTCTCGCCGCTTCCACTTTATTCGCCCGGGCCATTGCTGAGGAAACGAGAATAAAATCCTCGTCTTGTCGCACATAACGAGAACAAGATTCTCGCAACGGAGCACATAACCGGCTATGCAAGGGCTGGTGCCCTTGATATCCCGTAGGGTGCGTTGTGCTTTTCAACGCACCAAATCATCTGTCGGAGGTGGTGCGTCAAAAGGCACGACGCACCCTACAGGTTACAGGTTGCTTCCCCAGGAAGATTCCAAAGAAAACGAGAACAAAATTCTCGTTGCAGGGTTCATAACCGGCTAAGAGAATTCCGCCACGGCTGGGGCTCCGATTCGAACCGGAAGCGTAGGGAACGGAAAAATCCACTGACACCAGGAATAGACGCCGGCCGCAATTGGATCGAAAATATAAGAATGCCGCCCGGGAGCTTATCTGGCAGTGGTTTTTCCCTGCCACGTCGTTAACCTTAGTGCCGAAGACTCAGGAATACAAACGCTATCATTTGCACAAGACTGTCGTGGAAAAGCCACGCTGAATCTGCTATTGGGATCGGCGTCAGAGCTACTGATTCTGGCCGGTGGCGGGAAACAGAAGCCTCATGCCAACCCTAGCCGATGTCGTCCGCACTCACCGGGCCGATTACCAGGCCCAGCACTCGCTGTCTTTCCTGGAACGAACGACCCTTGAAGCCCTGCTGGCCTGCCGCTCCGGTTCCCTGGGCTCGACCTTGTATCAATGCGCCGATTGCGGTCAGAAGCATTTCATGCATCGCTCCCGCGGCAACCGCCATTGCCCTCAATGCCAGCAGCATGAAACCCGTCAGTGGGTCCTGGACCAACAGTCCCGCCTACTGCCCGTGCCGTACTTCCTGCTCACCAAGTTCTACCGCAAGCGTCCTGACCTCATCTCCGAAGAAGAACCGGTCCGCTACCTGTTCTTGAGAGAAGAGCGTCGCGTTCTCAAAACCTAACCCGACCCACTCGAAAGAGACGACCCTCTGAAACGGGCATTGTGATGGTGAAGCCTTGACTGGAAGGTTCGAACGTCAGATCAGCGACTTCTGCTATCAGATACCCCCTAGTCCACCAAGAATTGTCGAATCCGGTCTGCGCCTCTTTTGACCTCGTCAGGGTCAATGCCAGGCTCGGTAGATTCGTTTAGGCTTGGCCAATTGGTCACCTGCTTGGCCCTCAGCCACTGAGCCTCGGAAAAGGCCTTGTTGCCGCTGAAGCGAACTTGGATTTCAGAGCGGGAGGGCGTAACTTGAGGATTTCCACTGAAAAATTGGACGAGGTAAAGGCAAAGTGCCAGAGATTGAATGAGGGCGAGTGAGTTCAACGTACGATCTCCTACGAGCCCAACTCTGACTTCACAGCTGGCTTAGTTCATACCCCGCTGCTTCTTCTGTCAAGTGCCGCCTGGCTCTCGATGCGATCTCGGGAGCCGATAGGTGGCGCCACCTGTCGTCACTTCCAAGCTCAACTCTCGTCCCAACCCTGTCACCACATTCTGCGATCAACTACTTGCAGGATCTCGCGCCGTTGCGGCCGTCCGGTTACTTCCAGAGGCAAGTGCTGACCCTATGGGTGTGACGTGCTCCTGGCTAACCTTTCAACCCATCGCTCCAGACATTTCCAGTTTTCTTGGACTTACTCGCGTAAGACGAGGCATCCTGCTCGAGCTTTCGGAGCAGCGCAGAAAGGCGCTCGAAATCGAGCGAGCTGGCGTCTGGCTCCCTCACGGTATGTCGAACCTGCGACTCGAAGCGGCGATTGACGACAGTCAGTCTGGTTTGTACCGGCGGTACGGTAAAGAAAGATCTAGGCTGCTTCACGTTCTGTCGAACTTGCGGCTCGAAGGAGCCGTCGACAGCAACGTTAACCCGATGAGAGCCGGGACGCGGAAAAAAGTCGTTCGATCTTCATGGACAAGCCTCCTTTTCACACCTGATAACCGGCCTGTTTGCAACGGTCTAACTCCTTTATCGAAATCTGGCGTCAAATGTTGCGCGTTGCGAGGTAATTCTTGCCGGGGATCGTTTTGTGTTTTTTTGAAGGGTTGGTTCGAGCCGCGCTTCGTCCAGAACTGCGGTTCGGGGCGGGCTTGGACCAAGCTAAGCCATTGAGGCACGGAGAGATCGATTCCACAGAAACGTGTTTTCGAGGCCTAGGGCAGCCTTTTCACTGTTGGCTGCGGCGCTGGGCGTCCAGTGGCCGCAAGCGCAGCAGCTGCCGCAGGCCTGTGTTTAACCTGCCAAGGTGGCCCGATTGATCGACCCATCGCGTACAGGAAAGCGTTGACGTCCTCGCGGCCGAGCAGCGCTGCCGCGTCGCGAAACACTCGTACCAATGCACGGACCAGCCGCGCGCCTCGGCTGCGATCGCGAGGGCCTCGCGATACATAACGGAGTCTGCGAAGGTCTGCGCGCGATTGTCGGCGATCCGCTCCTCGGTCGTCGGCGGAAGCTTGGGGCACACGTGGATCGCGAGGCCCGCAAGCGGGATGGACACCACAGAGTCTCAAACACTGGGAAGTGAATGTCGCACAGCCTGGCATGTATGAAGTCAGCGCTCGGTTGAATGAGACTGACAAACCAGCGGTCGTTCATTTCGCGCTAGGCCAAGTGAAGATGCAACAGGAAGTGCCGTCAAAAACGACCCGCGTGGTGTTCAGCAAGGTGCGACTGCCTTCAGGGACGGGCCAGCTAGAATGCTTCGCTGAACAAACAAGCCTGAAGAGCGGTGTGCGCGATGTCGAGATCAAGCGCATTGGCCGTCAATAGAGCCGAGCCTGCGAAGCTCAGCGAACAGTTAAAACGGCGCTCAAGCATGCTTGGAGACGTAGGGTAACCGCCTAGGAGAAGCCAGGACCAAAATCGTCGTCATTCCCGCGAAAGAACGTCACCCCGGCGGATAGTAAGCCGGGGCAGGAATCTGGAGATTGGACGTTTTTTAAGAAGTGCAGCGGTCTCCTTGGCGCTTAAAAAACGTCCAATCTCCAGTCGGCGCAGCAAGCTGAGCCGAACCAAAGCGCAAGCACGCTTGCGCACTCCAAATACGTCACCGTGTTTATGGAATGGTGTTTACTGAGTGGTTCTTAGTTGCGAGGGTCTGCTCTTTCAAAGGCCAGAGGCAGACGGCAAAGTGGCGCTCCTGCCTCTGGTAAGGCTCGGAAATCTCAGAACACAATCTTCAAGCCAAACTGAATTTGACGGGGAATGCCGACAATGCCCGTGATCGTACCTGCTGAGCCTGTGCCAATCGTCGCATTGGGAAGATCAAACTGCGGGGTATTGAAGATATTAAAAAGCTCGGTGCGGAACTGAACCTTGACTTGTTCCGTAACCCGGAAGTCCTTAAACAGCGAGAAGTCGAAGTTCACGCCGCTGGGCCCATCCAAAATGTTACGTCCGGCAGCGTCGATCAGAACGAGAAGCGAAGGCCCAACTGAACCTGCCGGTTGTTACCGATCGTAGACGTAATGACGCCGGCGTTCGGGTTGCCGATGGTCGGGTTTGGCAGGGCGAACTGCGGCGTGTTGAACAAGTTGAAGAGCTCGGCGCGGAACTGGATGCGCCAGGATTCGCTCGGCGAGAAGTCCTTGAACAGGGACCAGTCGAAGTTCACCCGTCCCGGCCCGTAGAGAATGTTGCGCCCCCCATTGCCGTATGTAAACTGCTGCGGCACGGACCACACAGCGCCGGAGGTGTTGAACGACGTATCGAACCAGCGCGCGCGGTCCGGGTTGTCGAGTTTGCCGGAGCCGCTGCGGCCGGGGCGGCTGCCGCCGGCGTTGGAGACCGAAGTTTGCAGCACCGGTGTAAACGGCAGGCCAGTCTGCAGCGTCACGATCCCGTTGGTGTCCCAGCCGCCCAGAATCGCGTTCGCCGCACCGGAGCCGAAGCTGTGTTTGCGGCCCTTGCCGAACGGCAGGGCGTAGTTGAGGCTCTGCGTGAACCGGTGGCGAATGTCGAATCCGCTCGACCCGCGGTCGCAGGAGCGGCAGCGGATATCCTGCGGGAACGGGCCGTTGCTGGCGCCTCCGAACGCATTCGCCAGCGTGTCGATGGCGTGCGACCACGTGTAGGACGACTGGAAGCCGAGACCGCTCGCGAAGCGCTTCTCCAGCGAAGCCTGCAAGGAGTTGTACACCGAGTTGCCGTCCGAAGTCATGTAGGTTACGCCGATCACGTTCGGAGCGATGTTGCGAAGGGGCCGGCGGGGAGCAGGCGCGCCGGGACCCGGGTCCGCCTGGTTGTAGTCGAACGTCGTATCCATGCGGCGGCCGATGTTGCCCACGTATCCTATCTTGAACACCGTCTCCCAAGGCATCTGCTGCTGGACCTGGAAGTTGTATTGGGTCATGTAGCCGGAGCGGAAGTTCGGCACCACGGCAAGCATGGAACCCACCGGGTTGTTTGCCACCACGCCGAAGTCCAGGTTCGGAATCGGATCGAAGCCATCCTGCATGCGGCGCGGGTTGGGGTTGAACTGGTTGATGTCGGCAGTGACGATCGGTCCGAATGGCAACTGCCGGTGGCGGCGCATGTACACGTTCTCGCTGCCCGCCGGATTGTAAAAGATGCCCGCGCCGAAGCGCACGACGGTTCCGGTGCGTACGCGATAGGCAAAGCCGAGGCGAGGCGCGAAGTTGTTGCGGTCCGCCTTCACGCCCGTGGTGCGATCCGTGTTGAAGCCGGCAATCAGAAGTTTTCCGGTAGTGACGTCAAAGTTGGTCATTCGGTCGGCGACCTCCACCAGCGGCGTGTCGTATTCGTAGCGCAACCCGGCGTTGATGGTAAGCCGGTCGCTGACCTTCCAGTCATCCTGCACGTAGAAACTCCACTCGGTCTGCCGGAACCCGGGGTAGACGAGCGTAAAGTCCTGTTCGATGAAGTTGGCTGCGCCTAGCAGAAACGCGGCCATCGACTCACCGGTGGAGGCTGTATTGTTCGGATCGTCGGTGAACGTGCGGCCGAAGTTGAACCGGCCGTTACCTCGATTGGTCTGGAACTGCGTCACCTGGCGGCGGCGCGCATCGACGCCGAATTTGAGGGAGTGCGCGCCGCGAATATTGGTGAAGTCGAAGCGCGGGTGGAAGGTATTTTCGATGCGGATGATCGGCAGCGAGCGCGTCTGGCCGATGCCCGAATAGCCAGCGGGGCTGACGATCGGAATCCCGTCGGATGCCGGACCCTGGTTGGATCCACGGACTCCGAGTTTCTCGCCCAACTGTGCTCCAGGCGTGGCGCCTTCCTGCGTGAAATTCAGGTTGAACCGGTTGAAACCGAGCTTGGCTTCCATGACGAAGGTGGGCGAGATGGTGCGGATCCAGCTCACCACAGTGTTGTAGGTGATGAGCGTGGAGTCGCCGGCAAAGGTGTCTTCATTGCCCAGACTCACGGGCTCGCTCAGTCCCTGGACGGTCGTGGGAAGGAAAGTGGAGGGCCGGGTGGTCACCGTGTCCTGCTTCGAGAAGCGCGCGAAGACGGTGTTGCGGTCATTCCAGTTCCAGTCGACACGGCCGTCACCCTGGTCCCAGCGCTGCTTCTCCTTCGGGTTGCTGATGTGGTTGTTGGTCAGCCCGGCGCGCTGCGGCGCAGGGTAGGCTTGTATCAGCCGCCGCGTCACGGAGTCAAACCGGTCAGCCGGGATCCTGCGGCCGGGGAACGGGCTGCGCACGAATCCGCTGCGCGCGGTGGAGTCCGGCCGGGTGGTTGCAGGATCGAAGATATCGCGGACCTCGGAGAAATCGCCACTGCGCATCGCGAGCGTCGGCACGGTGTTAACGCGCGTGGTCTCCTGACGGCGGCGGAACCCTTCATAGTTGCCGAAGAAGAACAGCTTGTTCGGCACAATCTTGCCGCCGAGCGACCCGCCGAACTGGTTTTGCCGGAAGGCAGGCTTTTGCGCGGTGCTGGGGGCGAAGTAGTTGCGCGCGTCCAGCAGGTCGTTGCGAAGGAACTCGTAGGCCGAGCCGTGCCAGTCGTTCGAGCCGCTCTTGGTGATCACGTTGATCGTGGCGCCAGCGTTGCGGCCCTGATCGGCGGAGAACATGTTCGTCTGAATCTTGAACTCGCGCACCGCCTCGACGGATGGGCGCAGCACAATGGCCAGTGTGAGCCGCTCATTGTTGTCGACCCCGTCCATGAGGAAGTTGTTCGCGCCTTCACGGTTCCCGTTGGAGAACAGTTCCGAACCGGGGCGCAAGTCGTCAGGCCGCGTCCCACTCATGATGGTGCCGGACGCGCCAAAGCCCACGCCGACAACGCCCGGTCCCAGGATCGCCAATTGCACGAAGTTGCGGCCGTTGAGCGGGAGGTCTTCGATCGCCTTGCCCTCGATTACCTGGCCGATCGCCGACGTGTCGGACTCGATCAACGGCGCCGCACCGGTGACTTGCACTGTCTCCGTCACCTCCCCGACTTCCAACGCGAAGTCGACCCGCGCCACCTGATTCACTTCGAGACGAACGTTGTCGCGCGATACCTGGCGGAATCCTTCTTTCTGGACGAGCACGCGGTATTCGCCGGGCGGCAGAAAAGGCAGCGTGTAGTCACCTTGTTGGCTGGTTGTCGTCTTGCGTTCGAGCCCGGTTCGGATGCCGGTGGCGGTGACCTCAGCGCCCGGCACGGCAGCGTTGGACGCGTCGGAAACGGAACCGGTCAGCTGCCCGGTGGCTTGGGCGAACGCACTGGCTGCCAGCAGGGCCCCGGCGAAGCAGCAAAGAATGATTGCCGAGTACGGTCTGGTCATCGTCAGTTTCCTCCCCTTATGTAATCTGTAGTCTATACTCGGCTTCAGGCTGACACATGCACTCAGGAAAAGAAAGACCGCATGGATAGAACGCATTCGTGCCTGCATGGAATCCTCCATAGCAATGATTGTTCGGAGATCTTGACACTTATTGTGTTTTGGCTACTGGCGCAGAGTGTATGCAGGGCTCACTGGCCTGTCAATGAGTTTAAACATCTTGGGCTGGAGAGCAACTGAAGCGTAGTCATCGCGTCAAGAAATGTCAACCTACCGGTTCCTGAACCTTTTGAAATGAGGTCCGAAAGGTGAGTCTCTACCCCACTCCCACCTATGCCGAATGGATTGACCGGTTTGTTGAACAGGACGTTGCGCTGAGGATGCAGGCTAGAGGTTCACGTAGTTGGGGCCGCCTCCGCCTTGGGGCGGAACCCAAGTGATGATCTGGTAGGGGTCCATGATGTCGCAGGTCTTGCAGTGAACGCAGTTGGAAGGGTTTAGCACGAGCTGCTTGCCTTGCCCATCACCGCGGTCGACCATTTCGTAAACGTTGGCGGGACAAAAGCGCTGGCAGGGGTTGTGGAATTCTTCGGCGCAACGGCCATGGCAAATATTGAGATCTGCGATGATCAAGTGTGACGGCTGATTCTCTTCGTGTTTTGCGCCCGAGAAATACACGTTGGTCACTTTGGTTAACGTCAGCTTCCCATCCACCTCCATGGGACTGGGCGGCGGCGCTGACGAGCCATGGACGTCGTGAACCTTCCGCATCCGCTCGTGTCCCGCCCGGTTCGGGAGTGGATCTTTCCAGCCGCGCCCGCCGGTGACCATCTGCAAACCCGCATTCAAGACTCCGGGCAGCAAGCCGTGCTCAAATCCCTGGTGAAAATTGCGGACGCCGTACAGTTCCTTCCCGGCCCAACTGGCCAGGAGTTTGTCTTCATAGCCCTTCAGCGATGGCTCGCTGAAATCGTCCTTGAGCAGCGCTCCCAGCAGTGTCTCAGCCGCCAGCATTCCAGACTTCATGGCCAGATGGATGCCCTTCAGTCGCTGGGAATTCAGCAGGCTGGCGCTGTCGCCGATCAGGAGGCCTCCATCAAAATAACTTCTCGGCATCGTGTAGTAGCCACCCTCAGGAATGGCCTTGGCGCCATAGTGCGCCAGCTTCGCGTTCTTGAGCATGTATGAAATGAACGGGTGCGTCTTGAAGCGTTGGAACTCCTGGTGCGGATCGAGGTAGGGGTCGCGATAGTCCAGGCCCACGACTAACCCTATGGAGAGCATCCTCCCCATGTTGTAGACAAACCCGCCACCATAGTTCTCTTGCTTGAGCGGGTAGCCCAGCGTGTGAACCACATGCCCTTTCTCGGCAGACTCCTCGGGCAGTTCCCAAACTTCCTTCACTCCGATGGCATAGACCTGTGGACTCTTCCCGGTGTCGAGCTGCAGCCGGCTTATCAGTTGCTTGGTGAGCGAGCCGCGCACGCCCTCGCCGAAAACGACTGCCTTGGCCAAAATATCGACTCCAGGCTCGAATGAAGCGAGCGGCTGGCCATCCTTACCAATCCCATGATCCCCGGTGCGAACGCCGATTAGGCGCTTCCCGTCGAAGAGCAGCTCGGTTCCCGCAAATCCAGGAAACAGATCGATGCCGCGTGACTCGGCCAGCTCGCCCATCCATTTCACAAACCGGTTCAGAGAGATGATGGAGTTGCCGTGATTCCTGAGGGGTGGAGGAATAAATGGCAGAGCAAACTTGCCGGAGGCGGTGAGGTAACAGACGGCGTCGTGCGTGACCGGAGTGCCCAGCGGAGCGTCGAGATCCCGGTAGTTGGGCAAGAGTTCATTCAGAGCGACGGGATCGAGAATGGCCCCCGACAAGGTGTGCGCGCCGATTTCGCGGCCCTTCTCGATGACGGCGATGGAGACGGATTCGAGCTTCTGAGCGCCTGGAGCAACGTTCTGGTTGTGAGCTTCGACGAGCTGCCGCAGGTGCAGTGCGCCGCTCAGGCTGGCTGGCCCCGCACCGACGAAGAGGACATCGACCTCCAGAGTTTCGCGTTCGCGCTGCGCCATTCAGTCTCCTGTCACCGGCGAATCGAGCGACGTCCGCCAACGCGGCCGCTCCAGCACCACGTTGCCGTAGACCATCGTCTGGCACGCCAGCCGGTGGGTCTCAAGGATGCCGGATTCCTGCAGTTGCTCGCGTTCGGCTCGGCCGATGGGCGACAGCTGGTCCCGGCCCCCGAGAATCCGCACGCGGCAGGAGGTACAAGCGCCGATGCCGCCGCACGAGTGCATCAGTTCAACACCGCCGGCAGAGGCCGCGGCCAGCAAGCTGGTGCCCGCTTTGATCTGCACGCTCACGCCATCCGGTAGAATTTGAACTGTTGGCATCGTCCGGGGCCTGTCCGTCATCCAATTCTCGATCAATATAACACACGAGTTCCGGCTCAGATTGCGCAGCTCGAAGCGTCGAAGTTCCGCGATGGGTCTTGAACTGGCTTGCAGCCGCCTAAAGATTCCAAACGCAGAAGATCCCACGGCGACCCACCCCGCAGTCCGGTATCAGACGACTCGTGCGGCTTACCGGACTGCCAGGCAGGTCGGGGTTGTGGTGGTTCTTGTAAACATATCGCCCGATGAGAAAGCCCATGGAACTGCCGACGAAGATGTCAGAGACCCAATGCCTCTGCGCGCTCAAGCGCGACACCGCTACCGCACTGGCCAGTGCATAGGCAGTGATGGGGACGGCAATATGCTGCCTGTATTCGTAAGCAAAAACGGTTGCAAGTGCGAACGAGGTGGCGGCATGACCGGAAGGAAAGGAAGATCCACCTTTCCAAAAGCTGCCGTGCCCTTCCTGCGTGAGCGGTCGTTGGCGGTTGGTACCCTGCTTGATGGCGAACACGAAAATTTGCGTGTGCGCCAGGGCTTGCAATCCAAGCCATCCTGTCTCCTTGAGATGCTCGCCGCCTCCCAGCCGGCCGAGCAGGTAGCTGGCGCCGGAGATACCAGCCAACGTATAAGACGCTCCCATTTGCGATACCCGGCCACTCCATTTGGTCTGTTCAGGGGAGTTTGGGAGCAGATCGCCTGTCCTGCGATCGGTGGCGAGGGCCGCCGCGGATAGCAACAGGAACGGGAGGCCATACTTCTTTACGGTTGGAGAGCCATACGTACGGCCACGAAAAGGGCTTGTCCACATCCGCCATTCATCTTGAGAGAAGGCTCGCAGGAACGCTTGCGATTTAGGATCGGACGGACGAGGTAAGGCTTGCCCGGGTGTCTGCTCATTCTGGGAATTCTGCTGCGAAGGCGATGGTGCGGCCACTTGCCCCGCGGCCGAAGAGGCCATTGATGAAGATGCAATCAGTATTGCGATGACCGCTACAAGCCGCGACATGGATGGCTGGGCCATGGTTGAGTTTCTGAAAATGGGAGAACCTCCTTCCTCCAGTTGAGGACAAGGATTTCGGCGTAGGTGGGGTACAACATTAGGCGCTCCGGCAAACGCTCGTGACTTGCCGCCGCACTCTTTGAGAACTACAGAATATAGAGGGACGATACTCTTCGTCTCTCGAAAAACTCGCTAGCCTTTGGTTCCCCTCTCCCGGGGTAGGGAGAAGTGTGTCTGGTTGCCGGTGAAGCCCCGAAAAGGGGGCCCAACGGGCGCCAGGAAAGCCAAAAACATGCTCTGAACCCGCCACAATTTGGTTTGACCTGACCGGTTCTTAAAAAAACCGGTCGAAACGAAAGCTAGGGTGCCGGAAAATCGATTTGTTCACAGCTTCCCGCGTTGGGGAGAGGGGAATCGATTCAACCTAGCACGCAACGCTGTCACTACAATTTGCAGCCCTCAATAGTACCCGTCCAAACGTATGCCTGCAGTTCAGGGGCGGGGGTGAGGCGTCGTTGCGCACATTGGCCATTGTGCCACGAAGGCTGAAGATGCTTGCTGGATGAGGAAAGGCAAGCAGCCGATCTTGGATGTTTTCACAACTCTCCAGTTTGAGGGATTCTTGCGTGAGATATTGTTCTAGCCACTACGGGTGAGATTCTGCGACCCGGTTCCAGGAGCGACCGTTGTGGTCACTTGAACGATTCACACAAAAATGCCAGCGACTCATTGATGTGCAGACTCACCAGTTCCCAGCCGTGTGGTTCGTTGGGATGTTCTTTGAAGGTGTGTGGGACCTGCCGTTCCATCAGGACGGCGTCGAGCGCTTTGAGGCCTTGGCCGAGACCGATGCTCTGGTTGTAACGGTCGGCGGTTCCGTAATCGAAATAAATGCGCAGGCCACTGAGGCTGGCTGTCTTGGCCAGATCCAGCGGGTTGTTGGCGCGCCAGCGCTCCACATCCACCGGGCTGCCAAACATGGGGGTGATCATGCGCGTGAACCATTCAAACCGGCTGCTGTTCCTGGTCTGGTCTGACATCTGGGCGGGATCAGCCAGGAAAACGATGGGAGAATGTGCGGCTGCGGCCGAGTACAAATTCTTGTGCTTGAAAGCAATCTTCAGGGCGCCAAAACCGCCCATCGAAGTCCCGCCAATCGTCCGCCAGCGGCTGCCAGACTTTGCTCGATAGGTTTTTTCAACATGCTGGACCAAGTCGCTCGTGATGAAGTCTTCGTAGTTCCGGCTGCCATCGACGTAATTCGTGTAAAAGCTGTTGTCTCCCTTGGGATGAACCATGAGGATTTCGGGAACCTTCTTCTCGGCGATCAGCTTGTCCACTTGCTCATGCATAGGTCCGTAGCGGTCCACGGTCCAGCTGGTATGGTCGTTGTTTAGCCCATGCAGGAAATAAACGACGGGATAGTTGCGACCGCTCTTGGCGTAAGTCGGCGGCAGGTAGATGGAAAACTCCCGGTCTTCTTTCAATGCCGCGCTGGCGAAGGAGCTAAACTCAACTCTGGCACCGCTTGCCAACTCGATGGGAATGCGTTCCGTACGGCGGCGTTCACCGGGGCCGCGGTCTTGCGGGGCGGCCTGTGAAGATAGATGACTTGGCTGGACCAGTGTGAGAGCGAACAGGCCCACCAGAAGCAGAGCCGGAGTCAAAGGGTTGCGCATAAGCCTCCCAGCGAGGAGCGATAGAATCGAAAGATTTCTAGCATTTCAATTCGGCAAACTCCAGAAGAAACCCAAGGCCGCCGCAACAAGCCAATCCTCGTGCGAATGACATGTCCTTTTGAACCGGCGCTGCATCGTGGGATAATGACAGTGCTGGTTGTCATTCTCTTCCATCCCGAAACACTCGCGGAGATTCCCATCATGCCAGACCGAAAGACTTCCTGGATTGTGGCTGTGCTGTTACTGACCTTGGGCCTGTTCTTCGTCCTCGTGCTCTATGGCGCCTACCGTTTGATGCGGCCTGGGAAGATCGAGATCACGCAGAAGAGTGTTTTGGAAGTTGATTTGGGAGGGGCGATCTCAGAGTTGCCGTCTTCCTCGTCGCTGGCGAGGTTGTTCGACAAGGATGCCGTTTCCATCGTGGATATGGACCGCGCCTTTCGAGCTGCAGCCAAAGACGCCCAGATTACTGCTGTGTTCCTCTCAATTCATCCCCTGGGAATGCCGTGGGCCCAGGTTGAAGAGCTGCGGGACTTTCTCAAAGAGTTCAAGAAGTCCGGCAAGAAGGTGATTACCCATCTCCAATTGGATATGGCAGAAGAAAAGGAAATGTACCTCGCCTCTCTGTCTGATGAAATTTATCTCAATCCAGATGCGGGACTGCTCATTAATGGTTTGGCGGCGGAGGTTGAGTTTTACAAGCGGACGATGGACAAATTGAAGGTCGAGCCCCAGTTCCTGCAGTTCAAGGAATTCAAGAGCGAGGAAAGGTTCACGCGCGAAAAAATGACGCCGGAAATTCGTTCCATGTGGGAAAGCATTCTCCGCGATATTCAGGAGCGATTTGTGCAAACCGTGGCCCAGGAGCGTCGCATCGAAGTGCAGCGGTTGCAGGAATTGATCAAGATCGGCATGGCGCCGGCGTCGCTGGCATTGAAGGAGCGCCTGGTGACAGCTCTGGGATACGAAGATGAGATTCAAACCAAGCTTCTACCGGAGAAGAACAAGGAGTATCGGTCTGTCAGCATTGGCAAGTATCTCAAAGCGGTTCGCGACCGAAGCGGGAAAAAAGCTAAGCAGAAGGTTGCCCTCATTGGAGGACTAGGGCCAATCACCTCAGGCGAGGGGAATGATGTCTGGGGTAATGTCATGGGCGGGGAAACGATGGCATCACGGCTGCGCGAGATTCGGAAAGACAAAGACGTGAAAGGCGTTTTGTTTCGGGTCGACAGTCCCGGCGGCTCGGCAGTCGGTTCCGACAAGGTGTGGAGAGAAGTCCGCCTGCTCGAAACTGAAGGCAAGCCGGTGGTGGTGAGCATGAGCGGTGTGGCTGGATCGGGCGGGTACTACATCGCCATGGGCGCGCGCAAGATTGTGGCCCAGCCTTCAACCATTACCGGCTCAATTGGCGTGATCTTTGGCAAGTTCAATGTGCGCGGACTGTACGAGCATTGGCTGGGCATCACCACCGATCAGGTGAAGCTCGCAGACAACGCCGATATCTTCTCTCCGCTGCATTCGTTGTCAGACGAACAGAAGGAGCAGATTCGAAGCTGGATGGAAGATATCTACCACACGTTTGTGAAGAAAGCGGCCGAAGGGCGGGGAATGAAGTTTGAGGAACTGGAGGCGAAAGCGCATGGCCGGATCTACACCGGCTCCCAAGCTAAGAACCTGAAGCTGATTGATGAGGTCGGCGGATTGAACACCGCTCTCGCTCTGCTCAAGAAGGAACTCAAAGTCCCCGACGGTGAAGAGGTCGAACTCGTGCTGTATCCCAAACCGAAGAGCATCTGGCAGTCACTGGCGGAAGGCGATTTCTTTGGAAGTTCTCTGCCAAGACTTTCGGCGGAGTCTCTCAAGCAGTCCATCCGCTCTCTGGAAACCCCATCACCCTGGCTGCTCGCACCCGAAGTGGAAATCCGGTGAAAGCCGGATTAGGTCCCTCGTTTTAGAGCAGGCTGGTTTTCTGGACCGACGTCTCTCCTGTTGAGTTCCATCCAACCTCGTCCTAACGGCGATTGAATCAAATCGCTTCCAGAATTATTTCAATGTCTCCCCAAATATTCTGGTGAAGCAGTTTGACTCAACAAATTTATATCATATAATCTAAAATGAAATTTTTAGGTTAGTTGATTGTCATATTTTCTAAGCCATTTGATATGAACACCAACATTCATGACCGATTCTGGGAACCTCGGATACCTTCTGAGAGTCCAGTCGAGCCAGAAAGGCCCAACGATGACGGACCTTGGGGCGGTTCTGGAGAGAAGAGCCTTTTAATTCTTGAAGAATCATCCTATGCGGAAAGCGATTCCGACGATGAAGACGAACAAGGATGGCAGGTTGAGCCCGTGCCAGCCGAAACACCAGCGGAGATCTCCGAACCCACCCTGGCCGATTCAGTTTCGCGCTATTTGCACGAGATGGGTGCAGTCGCTTTGCTTACACGCGAAAGAGAACTCTTCCTTTTCAGGAATCTGTCGCGAACCAGAACCCGTCAGGCAAGACTGCTGGGCCGATTGAGATTTAGCACGACGTTTCTGCTGCGGCAGTCGGCAGACTCCAAGCAAATGAGCGACTCGGATCCGTTTGATTCGATTGAGGCGCCTGACCTCGGGCGTTCGTCCTTCGTTCAAAGGGAGCAGCCTCCAGGGATTAGCGAGAAGGCTGGCTCGATTCTTGCCGAATTGGAGTTGTTTGAAAAGCAGCTACGGCAGCAATCCAAGCGCCAGCCTAAAGGCAGATCCAGAAGATTGGCACTGCACAGTTACCGCCTCGGCCTCGTGCGTCTTGGAAGGCTTTGGGCGCAATTCATGCCCGGAGAGAATCTCCGCAAGGCTGTCTTTGAAGAGCTGAGACGCTTCAGCGAGGAGATGGCTCATTTGCAAGGGGCTATCCGAAGTCATCAAAAGCAGCTGGCCAGAGAACGCGGTGCTTCAGCGACGCAGTTGCAGAGTGAGATTCGGCGTTTGCAAGACGCGCTGAAACAAAAAGAGTTGCAGGCTCAATGCGATGCTGATTTTCTGCGGCGCACCCTTGAGGATTGTGAGCGCTTGGAGCGGCGCCAGCAAAAGCTACGCCAAGCCATCATCGAGGCCAATCTCCGCCTTGTCGTTTCGATCGCCAAGAGGTACTTTCACCAGAATCTGAACTTCCTCGACCTGGTCCAGGAGGGGAACCTCGGCTTGATGAAGGCCGCGGATAAGTTTGACTACCGTCGCGACATTAAGTTTTCAACCTATGCGACCTGGTGGATTCGACAGTCGATCATGCGCTCCATCTTTACCCAGGGAAGAACGGTGCGCGTGCCCGAGCACCTGTCCCTGACGGCGCAAAAACTGCAGCGAGTGAAGAGACATTTGAGCGCCCAGCTAAAGCGCGAGCCTTCCGCTGAAGAGATTGCTACATCGGCCAATCTACCGGCGGCGAAAGTGGCGGCTGCTTTCCGCTCGGCGCAGGACTCGGTTTCCCTGGACTCGACGGCCGGTCCCCAGGAATTGCAGCGGCTGAATCTGTTAGCAGATCACCAACGGCCTAGCCCAGCGCAACTGGCCATCCTGCGGGATCTCCAGAGAAAATGCCGGCTGCTGATGAAGGGGCTCAGCCAGAGGGAACGCGAGGTATTACAACTCCGCTACGGCTTTAGCGACGGCGGTGAGCAGACACTTGAAGAGGTTGGCCGGCGATTCATGCTGACCCGTGAGCGTATTCGGCAGATTGAAAAGGAAGCTTTGGGCAAACTGCGGACGTCGGCGCTGCGCTTGAATAGCCGGTCTTGAGGACTAGAATGAACTTGCTTCTGGGGTGAATACGCATGGCAATTCTACCGAAGGAAATCAATAATCCAGAGACTCCCCTGTTTCCAATTGGAGTCGTCGCCGAATTACTTCAAGTCACGGATCAGACTTTGCGGGTCTATGAAAAGAGCGGGATCATCAAACCATCCCGGCGTAACAAGGAGCGTTATTATTCAGCCAACGACATTGTCTGGCTGAAGTGTATTCGACGATTTCTGAAGCAAGATGGTTTGAATCTCAAGGGCATTGAGAAGCTAATGCGGTTCGTGCCCTGTTACGAAATCAGCCCTTGTGAGGACTGCGCGAATTGCACGGCTCACTTCAAACGTTGTATTCCCCAGACGCAACACCCCAGCCAAACCCGAAGCTACGGCGACAAGAGCAAACCCTAAATTTCAATCGTGATATCGAACTGGCTCAAGTCAACTCGCTGCCCCGTTGGATTGCCCTGCACCGTCATCCGGTAATTTCCCTTTCCAAGGGCCGAACTCTTCAATAAGAAAGTTATCAGGTTCTCGCCAAACAGCTTTTGCTGCGGAATGGCGAGGCTCTGGTTCCAAACGAGCCGTGTTTCCTGGTAAAGGCTAACCTCAACTTCCTGCAACTCCAGCTTTGGTAGAGAGAAAACCAGGATAGCCTGGTCAGCTTGCGTGAAATCAATATTGATGAGGTCCGGTGCTCTCGACTTGCTGCCGTCCAGATACAGCAGCGGCGACAAATAAAGGCCTGAGCCTGTGTCCACGCCGCCTTGCCGTTGCCGCTGCGTCAGCTGGAGATCGCGCCCGGCCAATTCTCGTTCGAGTCCGATCGCTCGAATCTGGGTCGCGTCCTTCTGTCTTTGGATCTCCTGATTCGTCTGCTCGAGTTGGCGAATGGTTGAGCCCGAGGTTAGCCCTTTGTAGGCTGGAAACAAGAGGAAAGCCGCAAAGACAAGGGCTCCGAGGGTGACCGGAACCGGAATGATGACGGTTGCCATCCAAGCTTTCAGTAACTCAAGCGGTGTTGCTACTGGCTCATCCTTCATCGTGGATTTGGGGGTTGAATCATCCCGTGGCAGCGGCGGCGGCGCGTCCGCGTCGAGGCGCTCGTCGTCGATTGGATTGTTCGGATTGTGCATCGAAATCCTCCCTGCGAATTTTTGTGTCCAATGGTGGCGCGCGGCTTCATAACTCGAACGCCGGCGCATCCAAAGAATCATCTGTTAGCAAATTGAGTGCTGCTTGCTGATTTCCATTCAAACGATGAACATGAAGCTTATCGGCAAATTGATCGGCGTCTTGTAGATGATCGATGATGAGAATCGTAGTGGACTTAAACGGTAAAAGCTTTCCCTTTCGACGCACTGAAGCAGAGTTAAATCGGTGTAAAGCTTTTTGTAAGCTCAGGCTTACGCAATAGACGACGAAAGGCATGAGAGTTGCTTTATGAAGTTCCGAAGCAATCATGCAGCAAAGAACCCAACAGCCCACGGAGCTCTCTCTTGCAACCCTCTCTCTACCCCGAAATACAGGTTCTCATCCCGGTTGGCATACTTCTGATCGTTTCGGCGCGTTTTATGAGACGCTGGATGGTTCGTCCCGCAACTGAAACTGACAATCCAGCCACCGTGCCCGCGATCCGGGCGGCAGCGGCGGGAAAGGTGTAGTCTGTTAACTCTCATGCGCTCAGCGAAACATTTCACGAGAAGCTATTTCGAGCAAGATTTTCCCAAGCTACAGAAGCTCATGGACCGAAAGGGGCAGCCGCTTTCGGTCATCTTGACGCTGGATGAAGGGCATCGCATCGAACTACGAGAGTTCCAGCTCACGCGTTTGGGATTGCTTGTCAAGATTTCCTCCGGCGAATACTCCATTCCATTTCACACCATTCAGAGCATTCAGTTCATTCCAGCGGATAAGAAGTACGTCGTGCTCTCTGGGCATCGCGTTTCGGCGGTGGCCCCAGCAATGGAGCGTTCGGCCACCGCTTCCTGAAACGGCTACAACGGGCCCGTACTTCTCTCCTTGCGAAACTCACCAGCCCACCGGCTTTCCCTTGTTCTGTTCATCCAACCATTTTTGCAGCGGAGCGAAGTAATCAAGAATCGCGGTCGCATCCATTTGGCGCTGGCCGGTGATCGCTTCCAATGCGTCCGGCCACGGCTTGCTCAACCCCCAAGAAAGCATATCACTTAGGCGACGCCCGGCTTCTTTACTCTCATAGATCGAGCAGCGATTCAATGGTCCCTGGCATCCGGCAGACTGCGCTAGGGCTCGATGAAATTGAAACTGGAGGATGTGGGCGAGGAAATATCGAGTGTAGGGCACGTTCGCAGGAACGTGGTATTTGGCTCCAGGGTCGAAGTCGTTCTTGGTGCGCGGAACGGACGGCGCCACACCCTGGTATTTCTGGCGAAGTTGCCACCAAGTCTCGTTGTACTTTTCTGGCGGAATCTCGCCGGAAAAGACCTTCCAACGCCACTGGTCGATCAGCAGTCCGAAGGGCAAGAAGGCAATCTTCTCCAATGCGGTCTTCAACAAAAGGCCAATGTCCTTCGAAGCGTTGGGTGATTTGTCCAGCAAGCCCAGCTTCACCAGATATTCTGGCGTGATCGACAGTGCGATGGTGTCACCAACGGCCTCGTGGAAACCGTCATTGGCACTATCGCGAAACAACATCGGCTGGCGGTTGTAGGCGCGTTGGTAGAAGTTATGTCCCAGTTCGTGGTGGATGGTGTTGAAATCCTCAGCGGTGATATCGATACACATCTTGATTCGGAGGTCGTCAACATTATCAATATCCCAGGCACTGGCGTGACACACCACCTCGCGATCCCTCGGCTTCACAAACTGTGAACGCTCCCAAAACGTCTTTGGAAGAGGCTCGAATCCCAGCGAGATGAAGAACTGCTCTCCATACTTCACCATTTGCCGGTCATCCGTGTTTCTCTTCTTTAGAATTTCGGTCAGATCGAATCCTGGATCGGCATCTTTTGGCGCCACCAGGGGATAAAGATTCTCCCAGGACTGGGCCCACATATTTCCCAGCAAATGGGCCGGGATAGGCCCCGCGGCTGGAACGATGTCTCCATACTTTTCTCTCAAGCGATTCCGGACATACGCGTGCAAAGAAATGTAAAAGGGTCGAACCTGGTTCCACAACCGATCCAGCTCTTTGGCAAAAGCGTCCGGTGGCATGTCGTACTTCGAGCGCCACATCGCGCCTGTGTCGGCAAATCCCAATTCGCGCGCACCCTTGTTAGCCAATTCCACGTAACGCTTGAAGTCATTACGCATCGGCGGGGCAATGCGATGCCAACCTGCCCATCCGTCTAACAATTGCTTGGGATCCCGGCTGTTGGCCAGCAGGCGCGTCAGATCTTCCAGCGTTAGACATTTTTCCTGTCCCTCCGGGCAGTACTTCCCTTTGCCATAGGTTCCTTCCATCGACGCGACTAGCCGAGTCAGCTCTTCGCTCTCCTTAGGATTCGAGGGGGCTGCCAGGGTCAGCGAAAGCTTCAACAACTTCATCTTGCGCGCCATGTCGGCGGGTAGATTTAGCCCGTCGAATCGCGTGGCCCGCTTTGCGAAATCCACGCCTGCCGCGATGGCGCGTTCATTGGCTTGCGCCGAAAGAATCTCCGTGTCTTCGGTGATATGTGTAGATTGAACCCAGTTTGCACGGGATGCATCGACTGAGAGCGCCATCAAACGGGTTTCGGCTTCTTCAAGGAACGCCTTCGCTTCAGCAATCGAGGGTGGCTTTGGCTTCTTCCCGGCGCTTTGGGAAATCCCAGAGCCCGCCAAGACAAGACAAAGGCCAAGGCAGGATAAACTCCGAAAATTGAAACAAACCATTGCAATTCCCTCCGTAGAGATTCGACCTCACACGCCTGGTCCAGACGCGAGGGTAAGCTATTGTAAGGGACTCCGGCTGGCCGTGGCTACCCCACCTAGTGTCGTTTGGGACTGCACTTCACCAAATAGCCGGTTCCCAGATCACCGCCCAGGAACATTCGCTGCGAGTGCAGCCAGGGAAGCCAAAGCAGTTCACGGAATAGCCATCCTGAAAATCCCGGAAACAATCGATTGCCGCTAAGCGCGGTTCTTTGAAAGTCGGTCATCCTTGCGTCACCGCAGCCCCCGACTTGGCGTTCAGTCGTTGTTGATCGAGACAGTCCGACCGACAGCGGATAGGTTAGATTCAACACAGGGAAGCCGTAACACCAAAAATGGTCGATCTGGAAGCCGCTTGTTTCCAGCTTCTCCAGCAGGTCATTCTTCTCGTAGCGTCTCGCATGGCCTGCCCGGGTGTCGTTCTTGGTCCACTGACGCATGTGGGCAGGCACTGAAAAAATCAACGTACCTCCGGGTTGCAGCAGCTCCACCCACTTCCGCAGGCAATCCATATCGAGCTCGTAGTGTTCCAGCACTTCAAACGCAACAATCAGACTATACCGCCCGTCCAGCGTAAAGAAGTTCCTGGCCTTGAATTCAACGGCTCGGGGCCGGAATGCCTCGCGTCGCTGATGCTCGGCAATCAACTCTGGGTTCAGGTCGAGACAAAGGCCGTGAAATCCTCGATGGATCAGATCTTCAAAGAATCGGCCGCGGCCCACGCCAATTTCAAGGAACCGCCCCGGCGACACTCCGCGCAGAAGCTGATTGGCAAGAAAACGGCGGTAGAGGTAGGCGAGTGTGGGACTCGGTGAGTTCGGCAATTTGCAAATAGCTGGTCCAGCAGGATGCCTTGTTGCTGTCTTTCGGAGTGTCAGAGATACGACGAGAAGTTCCAAGGCTTCTTGGTTCTATAGGAAGAACCTTGCAAGGTTGCGCCCTTGATCGCCGCATCCTGCCAAAACTATAGGGTCTAGCAGAAACCGCGGTCAACTGAATTGATGCAGGGTCAAGAGCTTGAGAGCGGTTCTGCTGTTCTATCTGAAGCCCATAAAAGATCTGGCTGAACTCTGGAGGCTTCCGTGTGTGGGTGGTGAAGAAGCCCGAGTCGGTGAAGGGGCTCAGAACAACACTTGGCCGGGGGTGATTACGTGTGTGGGTGGTGAAGAAGCCCGAGTCGGTGAAGGGGTTTTTTCGTTCAAATTTTGATGTGAAGCGGCGTGGAATTTACGATGCCGCTCAACCAGACCCCATAGAGATTCAGTTCCTCTTCTATGACTTCGCCAGCATGACAACAAAACGCATCGCCACCTTGCTGAATCATGTTGGTTGGGAGTTCAGTGTTTCTCCAGACGCACAATGGATCTTGTCGACTCAAGGCGGAAACGCCGGAGGAAGCGATCTGGTGCCGGTCGAGAACTTCCGTTGACTGAGAGGTGATCGCAGCCAGCACTTTTCACGCTTGTCTAGAGCGTGATGAGTCGGGCAGCCTGTGTGCAACGTCCCATTTCCAGCGTCGACACTAGCGGCTGCATTTTAAGTTTAGACCCTTAGGGGTGCGTGAAAATGCCGGCCGGGGTTGGGTTCGTTGCGTAGGACGAAAACCGGCACCAAATCCAGCCCGCCACGCCAACAACGAGGCCACAAACGATGGCATGGAGGTTCCCAGGCTGGGAACCTCGCCGATAAGGAACGGCCAGAGCCACAGAATGGAGATGGCGTGATGATCTGCTGCCTAGACCCGGATGGATTAACCGGTAGGGCTAGAGACGAATCGCACTTCCCAGAGGAGCTGCCACACCGCTGGCGGGCGCAGTGTGATGTAGGGAAGAAAATGTGGTTCAACTGAGTAGCCGCCGAGGCGACGAGGCGGAAGTCGGCGGCTATGGGCAGGATTTGCGGGAAGGTATGTTGTTTTCTTGGGAGGTTTTCTACATGGCAACCCAAAGTGCAGCCACGATTCAAGTCACCCATCCGCCGCCCCTCTCGGCGGAGACCAAGCGATATCTGGCGCTGGATGCCTATCGCGGCTTCATCATGTTGATGCTGGCATCGGAGGCATTTGATTTCTCGGAACTGCGCAATGATCCCACCTGGGGCCGCGTGGCGCGTTGGTTTAACCACGTCCCGTGGGAAGGCGCAGTGTTTTGGGACCTGATCCAACCGGCATTCATGTTCATGGTGGGTGTGGCAATGCCGTTCGCGCTGGCCAAACGCGCGGAGCAGGGCGCGACGTCCCGCGACAACTTCCGCCACGTGGTGGGGCGTTCTTTCCGGCTTCTCGTCCTGAGCCAGATTCTGATTTGCGTTGGCGCGGGCCAGATCAAACTGCAGTTGATTATCGTGCTCTCGCAGATTGCGTTCACCTACTTCCTGAGCTTCCTCATCATGCAGTGGAAGTGGCGCTGGCAGGCAGCAGCCGCGGTGACATTGCTGATCTTATGGACTGCACTTCTATTCGCTTTTCCCGGGCCGGACGGACCGTTCTCGAAAACCAACCATGTGGGCCTAATCGTGGACCGTTGGATCTTCCACTATGATTTCGACCCCGCCTACTCCACCTTGAACTTCATTGCCAGCACTGTGTGGACACTGACGGGTGTATGGGTTGGGCGCCTGCTGATGGCGCCCGGAACCCACTGTGAGAAGCTGAAATTGCTGGCTGGCGGCACGGGGCTTTCGTTCGCTGTCGGCCTCGGCCTGAGCTGGTGGATTCCAATGATCAAGCAGCTTTGCACCGCGTCGTTCATCCTGTACAGCCTGGGATGGGTACTCTTGATGCTGATCGGCTTTTACCTGGTGATCGAGGTTTTTGGCTTCCGCCGTTGGACTTTTCCTCTTGTCGTGCTGGGAGCCAACTCAATTTTCATTTATTCGTTCAGCATGGTCCTGCGCGGATGGCTGGACCGCGCAGTGGGCGTGTTCACGTTCCACTATCATTGGATTGGGACGCTGGCTCCGGTGGCCCAGTCATGCACGGTTTTGGCTGTCATGTGGTACCTCGGCTACTGGCTGTACCAGCGCAAGATCTTTCTGAAGCTTTAGAGAAGCGGGATCCCAGGCCAGCCTCTTGGTTCTCTCAAACACTTGCAGATGGGCTTTCTCAGCCGTTCTTGCAAATGCGTGTGTCGAGATAGAAGGGCTTGGAGAGTGCGATATCCACCAATCTGTGTGAGGAGGGAGGTTTGCAGAGCGAAATACTTAGAGGCTTACCCTGACTTGCGATCGGTCAAGAGTTGAATGTCCTTACCCGCCCGATCAGTGTTGGGACTTCAGTATGCGGTCAGTTATGGTGGGTTCCCTGAAAATGCTTCCGCTGTTTGCATGTCGCTCTTGTGTCCACTGACTGCCAGTTTCCCGATCGAGTCCTGAATCGGCCGAACGTGACGGCTGACAAGTGACTTTGGTTCGCGCTCGCGACGAAATGCCCGCGACTTCCGAAAAGCGCGCCAATCGTGGCTTCCATGAGAAGGCCCCCTGATGTCAAGCGCGAAACTTGAATTGGGTTGGCCCGCCAGAGTGGTAGCCCGACCAACGGGAGGGCGGTGGGAGTGCTTACCCGGTCGCCTTCCCCTCAAGTCCCACCAACCCAGTTGATTTCGCCATTCGACCTGGCTGTTTTTCAGCGGAGGGAAGGACGTTGTCAAGGGTCGCGTTGTGGGCGACTTGCGCAGCCCTTGACAACGTCCTTCCCGGAGCGATCCTCGAGCCAGGTTGAATGGCGAATCCTGCTGCCGCGGCTGCCGTGAGTTGCCGGCTGGCTGGGTTTGGAGAAGTTGCCTCGTCGCCACGCTTCCATTCGCACTCTCAAAGGAGTCCTGGATTTGGACTCGGTGCATGTTGGTGTCCGGGACGTTCCGGTGCTGCAATCTACCAGACGGTCTCAGGGGGCGCCTGCTTTGCCACCACGACCAGCCACGATTTCGCAGTCACCGGGACAGGAGTTCGAACGGCAATCTCTCTGAGCCTGGCTGTCCGATACCTCAAGGTTAAAGCTCGGGTCAGCGCCTGTTCTCCTTTCTGGCTAGCAACGATGACTCTTTAATTGAAACAAAAATCGTTTGGGACGAAATTCTTGACGCAACCTTCTGAACTTCTGAACTACGACCTCGCGCCTGCAACCGCGGTTACTGCAACCGCCCGCTCTGCCTGGTACAGCGGCTGATAGACTTCCCCGTTGACCCAAAGCCGGTGTAACAGCACCCCCAGCTTGCGGGCCACCGCCACCACCGCCCGCTTCTTGGCGTTCTTCCGGCCCCGTCCTGCCAGCTTCAACCCCCAACGCCGCAGATCCGTGTCGGGCCCAAACGGGCCCAGAATGTATTGCGCGCTGCCCACCAGCAGCCGCCTCAGCAAGGGCGAGCCCGCCTTGGTGATCCGCAGTTCCGGGTCTTGCTGTCCCGATTTGTCTTTCCCAGGACGCAGTCCCAGAAAGCTGCCCACCGCACGGCTGCTGGCAAACCGATGCGGGTCTTCCAACGTCAACACATACCCCAGCGCCGTCAAGGCCCCCACCCCCGGCACCGCCGTCAGTAACGCCGTCTCCGGATACTTCTGCTGGCAGCTCTGCCGAATCTGCTGGTCATAACCGCCGATCTGGCTGGTCAGCTCTGCAATCACTTCCAACATCGGCTCCAGCGCCGGCCGCAACGCCTGCGGCACTTGATCCCCCACCTTGCCGGCAAAGCTCCGCGTCGAACTCTTCTCCAGCCGCGACCCCAGACTCTTGACCGCTCCCCGCACATGGTTCACCAACTGCGTCCGCGCCCCCACCAGCGCGTCCCGCGCCCGGATCACCGCCAAGTCGGCCTGCGCTGCCTCTCCTCGATGTTGGATCGGGGACAACAATTTCACATCCACCCGCCCCAGCCGCGCCAGTAACTCCGCATCCACCGGATCATCCTTCCCCTCATTGTCCGAAATCAACCGCACCTTCCGCGGATTGGCCACGATCACTTCATGCCCCAAACCGGCCAACAGCCGGCTCACCCACGGTGAGTGCGTCCCGGCTTCGATCACCACCCGCGCCGCTTCTTGCCCTCCAAACCGCTTCTCCAGCCCCTCCCCGCTCGTCTTGACTCGTCCCGATTCCACATTCTCTCCCGCTGCGTCCAGCGTGTAGTAGTAACTGTGCTGGTCTCCCAAATCCAATCCCACCGTCATTTTTCCCGTCACCGCTACGCTCGCTTTTTTGCTATGGTTCCGCATGGCCAATCTCCTTTTTCATTGGGCCCTCAAGCCCGTGATTGAGTTGCGATGGAGACCGTATCGGTACTCCGTGAGATTGGCCTTCTCATTCCATCTACCCGCCTTGCTGCTGAAACAGCTGAGCCTGACATTGCCCGACCGGCCGGTTCCGAGAATCACCCAGTCAGAGTCGGCAACGTCGTCGAAGCCTCTGCGCTTGTAGTAAAGACGTTTTGATGCCCGACACCAACTTTCAACAAGTTACACAGACTCTTCGCTCCAGTTGCTGAAGTCGGACTAGGAAAGAGAAACAGAAGTCTCCCTGTCATCTGCATGATTTTACGTTGATCGTGACGATCGGGAGGAAGCACCGCTTCTGTTGGCAGCGAGGAATGGCCGTCGCGGTTTCCCTGCCGTTACTGCCGCAGAGGCAGAATGCGAGTCTGCGCTACATCTGCTTATGGGATCGAAACCTTCATGGTGAACGAAAAACGGAAGTTACCCATATCTTGTTCGAAGTCCTTTGGTTTTGTCCCTGCCTTGATCAATTTGCCAATGCTCGTCGCGAGAGAATCATCGGCCGGATTCGAAAAGGGAACGACAGTCCACTCACTACACTGGTTTGTGGCAAACCGCGTGCAGGTAAACTTCACGGGCTCAGTATCTGGAAAATTGACCCAATTCATCGCAATTCGGTAACCGTTGCCGAGGCCTACCACAAGTGGACAGAGCGCAGTCGCGTCAGGGGGGATATCCAGCATGTTGACGTCGTATTCATGGCATTTGGCAATGAATCTTGCGTTTACCAGTGCTGAACTGACATCAACACCAAACGGTGATATCGGAGTGCTGCCACCGGGACCAGTCCCCAAAACAGGGTCACCAAAATCGATCAGTACAGATCGAGTCGGCGTAGCTCTGAAAGGTTGTGTCTCCAAAATCCAATCCCCGGCAGTTTGGACTACTGACCGCACACTTGCGGAATCTAGGTAATCGCCACGTCCGTCGCTTCGAACCCTGAAGTATGTTGTGCCAGAGGTTGATACTTTGGAGTCAGATATTGTCGATAGAGCCGGGAGGTCTTTTACTGCTTTACCCTGGGCTGCGATGGTTCCTCCGAGAGCTGAGCAAAGGAATAGGGAAGCCACCAACGTTCTTGTTGTCGACATGTAGTCTCCTTTAGGGAAGTCAAGAGTGAAGGGCAACAGTGAGGTGGAGCAAACATCCGCACGATGATGGTCGAGTTCCACAACAGCGTTCATGTGCCATCAAGAAGCTTCGATTTACCTTTGGGGGATTTCGCAGACGAACAACAGCATATCGGTCATTGATCCGCTCTTGCCGATAAGCCGCTCTTCATTCTTTCAATCTGCCGTTCGAATTTTCCTCTTTGGTTTCCGGCCAACTTCAGGCACAGAGCAAAATCCCGCTCTGCGTCGGCCAGGTTGCCTAGCAGCAAATTGACTAACCCGTAATTCAAATGAGACACCGCATTGGCAGGATCAATCTGAATTGCTTGGTAATAGTCTGCAACTGCTTCCCTCAGCTTTCCTTGGGTTAGGTAAGCGTTGCCCCGATTGTTGTAAGCCAAAACATATCTAGGATCCAACTCAATGGCCTTGCTGAAGTCAGCGATTGCTGCGTCTTCGTTTCTCTTGACTCTCCAGGCATTGCCTCGTGCGTAGTAAGCTGGCGCTAGAGCTCGGTCGATCTCGATGGCCCTGTTCAGATCTGCAAATGCTCCGGCAAGATCCCCTTGATCGAGTTTTGCACTACCGCGATTGGCGTAGGTTCCAGCGAACGATGGATTGATCTTGATGGCCCGTTCGAAGTCCTTCAGAGCCGCGATGATGTTCCCCTTTTCGTACAGCAGGACTCCCCTATTGGCGTACGCCACAGCTAGACGCCGGTCTAGGGCGATCGCCCTGTTGTAGTCTTGGAGCGCAGCGTCGCGTTCACCCAAGGAATGGCAGGTCTCGCCTCTATTGTTATAAGCGAGAGCGAAACGAGGTTTGATGGCAATAGCCGAAGTTAGATCCGCGAGCGCTGCACTCATATTCGATCTGGCACGGTGGACCCGAGCCCGATGGTAATAGGCTTCAGAAGACCTGGGCTGGACTTCAATTGCCCGGTCAAAATCTGTCAGAGCGCCTTCCAAGTTTCCTTTGCTGTGGTTAACCATGCCGCGAAGGAAGTATGCCTGGACGCAGCGGGCATCGAACGCTAAGGCAATGTTGACGTCCGCCATGGCTCGATCCAACTCACCCTTCTGATACCAGCCCTGTCCTCGTGCCACGTATGAGGCAGCCGAGACAGCCACGGGGTTTTGCGCCTGGCCGATCGCGACGGTCACAAAACAGGCAAAAGCAACCATGATTCTGCCCGCTTGATATGGCAACATCCTACCCTCCTGCCGCGATAAACGCATTCCATGTTCCCTGACGGAGTTTGCGGGTCCCCTAGGATCACTTTAGAGGCCAGAGCCTCTGGCCCATGTCTCGGGCCGCCGTCCGCATGAAATGAGAAGACATCAATCAGAATATGTGTGCGGAGCAATCATCTGGCTCATTTCTCCGTAGTACCTGTCATTGATCCAGTTTTTCATCCGGTACAAGGCCTCGTGCAGCTTCGCGCGCACTCTAAAACCTTGCAACAAGCTAACGATCAGTTGGACTTGTACCAGCGTTGTGAGGCTCACTTTGAATGACACAGTCGAGAGGGTCAATGTGCTGGGTCTGATTTGTCCCTGATTTGCATCTGACCAGCTAACTGATTGCAGTCTCGGTCTTGCTGGGCAGAGTGGTTGCGGAGAAGATGACCCTTGGCAGGGGCAAGCCGGGGTTGAACGATAAGATATGATTCCGCTGCAAAACCCCCTCATTCTTCAAAACACCGATTTCGTGGGGGATCTAAACGGTCTACCCATCACGAAAAAATGCAACCTAGGGCAAATGTGCGACACAAAATTTCTCTTATTTCTCTAAACTCCGCGCAGGGTGGGGTTTTGCAGCGGAATCAAGATATGCAAGTAGGCCAAATTTGGCAGGTTGATGAACGTCACCCAGGGTTGACAAACGGAAGGGCAGTTAACTATCCTCGCCCACAATAGTTCATCTCTCTTTCATCGCTAACCCGCATGCAAGTCAGCCCGTCTCTTGATGTCATCCGGTTTGGTCCCTTTCATCTGGATCTTAAGACGGGAGAACTGCACCGCGGCGAACACAAAGTTCGCCTGCAGGAGCAACCGTTCCAGATTCTCAAGATGTTGTTGGAACATCCTGGTGGAGTGGTCAGCCGGGAAGAGATCCGCAAGACTCTTTGGTCGGACGATACCATCGTCGAGTTCGAAAACAGTGTTCACGCTGCTATCAAAAAGCTTCGGACGGCCTTGAGTGACTCCGCAGAGAACCCGGTGTACATCGAGACACTGCCGCGCAAAGGGTATCGGTTTATTGGAAAGTTAAAGATTTCAGAACCGGAACAGACGGAATCTGCACCGTTGGGAGGCCCGTCGGCACCACAGCCAAATGACCATTTCGTTGATCTCAAACGGGACGGCCTCGCAGCTGTTGAACCGAGACAGATAGAAGAGCCGAGGAAGAAACACCTGCTCGGCTGGCTATTGGCCACGGCGAGCATCCTTGTGTTCGCGGCTGGCACCTTGTATTGGATAGGCCGACGAGGGGAAAGCGAGACAGCGAGTGCACCTCTGGTCCTGCCGTTCACATCCTATTCGGGCTTTGAAGGGGAGCCAAGTTTTTCACCCGACGGGAACCAAATAGCCTTTGTTTGGGGCAACAAAATGAACATTGGCCATATCTATATTAAGCAAATCGGAACAGATTCCCCGCGTCCCCTAACCAGCGACCCAAACACCGACTTTTCCCCGGCTTATTCGCCGGATGGACACTCCATCGCGTTTGTTCGAAACCTCGGCCCAGGCAAGTCGGCGGTCATGATAATTCCTGCCAATGGCGGGAACCCGCGGCAGGTTGCGGAACTTCCTACGCAAAAAGCACCTGAACGAAGCCGATGGCTCTGCTGGCATCCTGATGGCCGCTGGCTGGCTGTTGCCAGTGACCAAGACGTTGCCGATGCGCCTGCCGCCATATATCTGCTTTCGCCAGAGACAGGCCAACGACGACGGCTGACCTACCCGCCTTGGGGTTTCGGTGCAGATGCCAGAATGGGCGGAGACACGAATCCGGTGTTTTCTCCAGACGGTCGGGCATTGATTTTCGTTCGATTCCGTAGACCTGAGACTTCGGAGATCTTTTTGGTCCCTCTTACGAAGGAGCTTGTCCCTGAAGGTGAACCTAGGCAACTGACTTTCGGTAACCAATGGATTCTCACTCCAGCCTGGGTTCCGGGCACCCAGGACATTATTTACTCCGCCGGAACGAGGATTCACAGTGCCAGACTCTGGAGGATTTCTACTTCCGGTTCAGGAAAGCCAATGCCCCTGCCTTTCTCTGGCCAAGGAACGGCTTTTGATCCGGCGATATCGCTTGGCGGGAGGCGACTCGTCTACAGGGACTGGTTTTTGGACATCAATATCTGGCGCAATCGGATTGTCGATAGAGACGAGGAACCCATGCTGTCGACAAGGCTGATGGGTTCGACGAAAGTCCAGGATCTCGTTCAATATTCTCCAGATGGCAAAGCAATTCTCTATGTTACTTTTGCTTCCGGAAGTGCCGAAATCTGGGTGTGCGACGAGAATGGTGCGAATCCCTTCCAGTTGACCCATCTGGAAGGTCCTATGCCAGGTACGCCGCGCTGGTCGCCCAGTGGGCGTGAGATTGTTCTTTATTTGAGTTCGAATGGACAGAGTGATCTGTGGGTGGTTCCTGCTCGTGGCGGACCCATCAGTCAACTGACGAGCACCGCATTCGATGAGGAGCACCCTAGCTATTCTTGGGACGGCCAATGGATATACTTTTCCTCGAATCGGGGTGGAAATTCACAGGTGTGGAAGATGCCTGCGGTGGGTGGCGACGCGGTTCAACTGACCCGCAACGGGGGAACTCGGCCCCAAGAATCAATCGAGCGAAAGGCATTGTTTTATTTGAAGCCGAGGAACAGAGATTACGCTGAGCTTTGGATGATTCCGGTCGACGGGGGTGAAGAGACGCGGGTCCTCGGGCAGGTTTTCCGCACGAACTTCGACGTGACGCAGCGCGGCATTTATTACGCCTATTGCGCCGGGGAGCCAAAAGGTAACGAGACTCAATTCCTCTTCTATGGCTTTGCAAGCCGAAAATCAAAAATCCTGGCTACCACGGCGAGGCCTGTCGTCTGGGGATTCACTGTCTCTCCTGACGAAAAATGGATCTTATCGACTGAAGTCGGAGACTCGGGCGGAAGCGATCTGGTGCTGGTGGAGAATTTCCGGTGACCCACGGAAGATGACGTCTAACACCTGGATGACGGAGCTCCCTCAGACTCCGTAGAGTTCACCGTCCTGGTACGTCACGGCTCCGAGCCCTTGGCAGGACGCCCGAAAATGGCGAAGTTTCCAGGTCTTGCGATGAATTTGCGGGTGTGTCTCGCCCTCACTCTGGCTGGTGCAGGCCGTCATGCGCGGCATGACGAGGATATATTCTCCTCTTGCTCTAAGTAGACTACAATAAATATTGCTCTTAACTAGGCCGCACCATATAATAGGCTGCATGGTGCGGCCTAGCTTGTTGAATCTTTCTGAGATCGATCGGCGCCAGTTGCTGGCTGAAGCGGCCAAGTCGACCGATCCGGATTTTCGAGACGCCTGCCGCGCGGTGCTGCTGTTGGGATCTGGACAGTCCCGCCCCGAAGTGGCGGCCCAGTTTGATGTTCATCCGGCGACGGTGGGGCGTTGGGCCACCCGCTATCGTCAGCGTGGCGCAGGCGGCCTGCGCGGACCCGAGCAGGATCGCCGGGGACGGCCCCGCAAACTGCAGACCCAGGATTTGGAATGGTTGCGCCAGACGGTGCTGACTTCGCCTCGGCAGTTGGGATATGCCTTTACCCACTGGACCCTGCCGCGCTTGGCCCGGTATCTGAAGCAACAGCGGGCTGTGAAGGTGCAGCCGCACTATCTGGGATTGCTGTTGCGCCGCATGGGGCTGTCGCGGCAGCGCCCCAAGCATGTACTGCGGGGCAAACGTGACGAGCAGGCGCACACCCAAGCCAAGGCAGAATTGGAGCAGTTAAAGAAGGATCTGCCCCAAGAGCCGCGTATCATTATCAGTCAGGACGAGACCGAGTTGCATTTGTTTCCCTACTTGGTGGCCATTTGGTGTGTGATTGGTTCCTTGCAGCCTCAAGTGCCGACTCCGGGCAAGAATCAGAAGCGCGTTCTCTATGGCGGGCTGAACTTGAAGACCGGGCGCTTGACGGGCCATTGGGCCGCCAGCAAGAGCGGGCCTCATTTTATCGAGTACCTGGAGCGGTTGCTGGAAGCCTATCCGGACCAGAAGATCCTGATGATTAGCGACAATGGGAGCTTTCATCACACGAAAAAGGTGGACGCCTATCTGCTGGCTCATCAAGACCGGCTGGAAGTTAAGTGGTTGCCTCCCTACTGTCCCGATCTGAACGATATCGAGCGCACATGGCGTAAGTTGAAATCTAGCCATGCGTCCAACTTCCTGTTCAACTCGCTGGATGATTTGATGGCCAACGTACAACAAGGGATCGACGAATTGAACCAATTGGCCAATAATCATTAAGAGCAGTATTTCTTGTTGTATACTT
>Ga0163150_10002120_pt1 | contig 31587 bp, 28 predicted proteins | sample OliLakLV19P2IB_FD_148628 | JGI IMG/M metagenome (GOLD analysis project Ga0163150, IMG submission 148628) | Freshwater microbial mat bacterial communities from Lake Vanda, McMurdo Dry Valleys, Antarctica - Oligotrophic Lake LV.19.P2.IB | ecosystem: Environmental > Aquatic > Freshwater > Lake >...
TCCGAGCCCCGAGTCAAGAAACGTCGGCCAAAAAACTATCAACTCCTCACCAAACCCCGCCACCGCATGGCCGTCTCCGCCTCTCGTAATAAAAAATAACACCCTCTACGCTAACTTAGTGCCATTCCGGCCTGACCCCGTCGGATCGCCTCCTGTTAACCGGTTGTTCACGATCGAGCTCATACCGGCACCGCTCTGCAAACGTCTCCTCATGGGCCCTTAAGGATCCTGTTGTAGTCCCCGTTAGACCGCCTACTTTCCGGCCTTTAAAGCCTCGCGCCTTATGGGCTCTGATGCGTGAAGAAATACCTTCAGATTCATAAACTTTATATCAATCACCCCCATGAAACCACCTCATTTGCCCCCCGTGTGCGCTTTCTTCGCAGCCGCCGTCCTCGCCCTCGGCTGCCCTATCGCGATGGCGCAAACCTCGCTTACCTACCTCGGCACTCGAACGATCGCTAATGGCACGCAGGTCGGCGGATTCGAAATCGGTGGGCTCTCGGGCATCTCTTATGATGCCTACACCGATACCTTCACGGCGATCACCGACGACTCACGTGCAGCCGGCTCTAGCCGGTTGTGGAACGTGAGTCTGGCCTACGATAGCGCGAGCTTTTCGGCGGCCACCGCGCTTTCCAGCACGCCTCTCCGAACAGCCTCAGGAGGCGATCTGACTTATGCAATTGATACCGAGGGCATCGCGGGAAATCTTAATGGCACGTTCTTCATTTCTCACGAGGGCTTGGCGGCCGGTAGCGATCCCGTATCCAGCATACCGCCGTGGATTTGGCAGATGGATGCCGCCACTGGCAACAAGCTCGCGGAGGTGGCGTTGCCGGTGAAGTTTCTCCCCCGTAACGGCTCCGGCCAGCAGGTGCCGCCGGATGACGGCAGCCAGACGAGCGGCGTCCGCTCCAATCTCTCCCTCGAATGCCTCGGCATCACACCCACTCGCAAGGTGCTGTTCACCGCGAACGAGGCGGCGCTGAAGCAGGATTTCAGCGGGACTTACAACGGCAGCGACAACCAGGCACAAAACAGTCTCACCCGCATCGTGCGCTTTCCTGGTGCTCCCGGCAGCCCGATCGCCGCAGAGGAAAAAGTCTATCAGGCAGATCAGGGCACTCTCTTCGTCGTTGTTCGCCGTTTTAACACCGTGCCCGACATCCTGCCCATCGATGATGAAGGTAGGATGTTTGTGATGGAGCGCGGGCTCACGCAGAACGACACCAATCTCGGCAGCTACCGAATCCGCATTTACGAGGTGGATTTTAACCAGTCTAACGCGACAAACGTCGCCGGGATCAACGCGCTCGTCGGGGCCAGCTACACCCAGCTAAACAAGACCCTCCGGTGGGAATCCTCCCTCAATATGGACAACGTCGAAGCGATGTGCTTCGGACGCGATGTGGACGGCTTTCGCACGATCGTTCTGGCGTCGGACAACAATTTTAACAGCGCCCAAATCACGCAATTCCACGTGCTGAAGACCAACATCCCCGCCGTCACCCGTCGCGTGCTCGCCACCTCGACCACGGGCAGCGGCGCGGTCTCAGCCGTCCCCTCGCTTGCCTGGTATCCCGAGGGCAGCGAGGTCAGCCTCACCGCCTCGCCGGGCGCGAATTACACGTTCTCCGGCTGGTCGGGCGCGGTGTCGGGCACGACTAATCCGCTCGTCGTGGTGATGGATGCCAACAAGAGCGCGCAGGCCGCGTTTCTGAGTCCGTTCCAAGGCTGGCAGGCGACCTACTTTACGCCGGGCGAAACGGCGGGAATCGGCGCCCCCGCCAGCGACCCCGATGGCGACGGCATCGCGAACCTGCTCGAATACGCGATCAACCTCCACCCGCGCCAACCTTCGCCCCTCGGCCTGCCGACGCTAGGAACCGATGGCGGTTCCATTATCGGAACGCCCCCGCTCAATGGCGGCGGGCCATGGCAAAGTGCGGGTAACCCCAATACCTTTTTGCTCGATGGCAATTCCGCTAACACCGCCGGAGCCGCTCTTTTACCTTTTACACCTGCTTCAGGAAATGTTTACACCCTCTCCCTAGGAAATATCACCGTGACGGCTGGCGGGACGGACCACTGGATTGGTTTCGGCTTCTTTAACTCCGCTGACGTTTCTGGTTTCCTCTCCACTCCGGCGACTCCGGCGATACTCAGCAGGTTCAATGGCAGCAAGGAAGTCTGGCCCAACGCAGCCCAATTTACCGGGTATGGCACATCCGGCGCGGCCAAGATAGTTTTAGATACGCGACCCGCTAACTGGACCGTCGCCTTCTACGCAAACGGAGCGGCAAATCCCTACGCGACCTATATTTACCCGGGCGTAAATCCGACGATCAACTTCGTAGGACTTTCCAACACCGGGACTACGACAGGAAACATCAAAGATTTCACCCTCACCGATTTAAACGGCGAGATCTACAAACAATCGTTCAGCGCCCTTTCGCTCACCTACCGCAAGGATACCTCCAAGCCCGACATAGCTTTCCAAGTCGAGGTCTCGTCCGACCTAAACACTTGGGCTCCGGTCGGCGACAGCCTCATCGGCAATGACGGTGCGATCGAAATCCGCCGCGCGAGTGTCCCCCTCGACGGCGCGCGCAAGTTTCTCCGCCTCAGGATCACCAAATTATTTTGAGTTACTCCGTATTTCCGCTTTCAACTTAATCGAGAGAAGGGTCGCCTGATCCCGTTCTTGAGCCGAAAGAGCGAGCGCTTCGAGTTCGCCGACGGTGTCCTGCCGCACGGCGGTGTTTCCTGCTTCGGCTGCGGTCAAGAACCACGAGGCCGCCGCGATGCGGTCTGGCGGCTCGTTGAGGAATTTCCGCCCCATCCAAAGCGCGGCGCTTGGATCGCCCCCTTTGGCGGCGCGTTCGACCCAGACCAAGGCCCCGGTAGGATCCGCCGCCACGCCTTGGCCAAAGAGTATCCGCACGGCGAGCTCACGTTGCGCTCCCGCGCTACCCTCTTCCGCCGCAGCGCGAAGATCATCTAACCCGGTTTTGCCCAAGTCCGGGTGCGACTCGGCGGGGTAATTTGCGCCGGGACTGGGAGTCGTTTCTTGCGGAGGCGACACTTGGGACGTCGCCTGTTTCTCTGGCTTTGAGCAGGCGGCCAAGCCGAGGATAAGGGTAAAGGGAAGCAGAAGTGCCGGACGCATACAGTTCTTTTAATGACTAAATTTCGTGAATCAAGAATGGTGAATCACGGTGGTTTCCCTGGCTACGACTGTAACTGGATGGCCAAAAATTAAAAACGATCCGAGGGGTCAGGCCGATAATTGTAAGTTTTATTTCATGAATAACTATGGTTTAAATATTACGTATGAAAATTTTAAATTCAGCCATGATTAGCTCTCGAAATCCAAAAACTCACAATTATCGGCCTGCCCGCTTTTTGCCCGCTACCTATATGATGAGCCTGGACTCTATCAATGGAAACAAACGATCCGAGGGGGTCAGGCGACCCCTTTTTGCCCGCTGCTGTCGGGTCAGGATTTGGGAGGCTTGAAATTGCTCCCCGGACTCTTCCGTTTCAGCTCGTCGGCCAAGCTGACCGGCGCAAGCAATAGAAGTTCTTAGGTAATCGGTATCCAGCGCTTCACCGCTTCGGCTGTATCGAAGGGTCCCGTGTTAAAACAAATACGTGCCTTCGGGGCAAACTCATGAACAACATTAAGCACTTTCTCGAACAGAAGAAAATTTTTACCAATAGTGCGTAGGCCCGCTCCGATCACAATGCAGTCATAATGTCTTTGTTGTAGCGTTGAGCGAATCACGGACTCGGCAGTTTCTCCAAAATCAGTAAGGCACAAGCTTGCGTCATATCCCATAGCGTTCAGTGCGGCAATATCCTTATCCAATCCACCCTGCACCTTCGCAGCCGTCATTCCAGGATATGCTGCGTAAGCCGAATCGGAAAAATCTATAAGCTTCGGTTGCAGCCCGACGGACAAGACAGATTTCTTAGAAGTCATAGTTTTGCTATTTTTCATATTTTTATCAGCTCCATAAAGCGATAGTCCGATGATCCCGACGCCAAGGGTCGCGAATATTTTTAAAAGGTTACGTCGAGTCATTTCGGGGATGTTTTTTTGATGTTCATTGAATTTCTTTTCCTTCCGATAATTTCGTCAATTAAAATTGCCAATGATTACTGTGAATTAAAGCCGAGCAACGGTGTCCGTTTTTTTATAAGTAGCAATGCAATCGCAGCTTAAAAACGATCCGAGGGGGTAAACGATCCGAGGGGGTCAGGCCGAGAATTGTAAGTTTTCAGGCGCGATCCGAAGATGAGTGACTGACGATCCGAAGGGGTCAAGGAGTGTTTCATCATTTTAAAAGTTCGCAAAGTCCCCAATGATCCGAGCGGCACAGGTCACGCCAGCGCCGGGCGGTTGACATGCCCTCTGCTTCCTCCCTGGCTCCTTTCCAGTCGCTCAGTCCGGTGGTGTGCAGTCAGGGCCAGGGCGGCGGCTTGGACGATGCAGTGCCCGGCCGGAAGCGGCGGGGATCGCCCCCGCCGTCGCCCGCGTTCCTCTCTGCGCTGGTTACAGCCCGCAAGAAACCGCGCTTTCAGACCGACAAAATACGATTTGTCACCATAAGCGGAATCAAGCCGTTCGAGGTAAGTTGCTAGAGGACGAAGCATGACGGCCTCAACACAGTAGCGATCGGACTCCGCACCGCTGCCCCCATGTTGTTACAAACTTCAAAAGCCCAGCCCGTCACGGCCCCTAAAAAAGCTAGGTGCGAGTGAAGGCTTAACCCGAAATCCGGAATGGGAATCGGTTATCTGCCTCAACCTGCTGGGCACCTGCTCGTTCATTGCGCATGCCACGGCCCAGTGTTAGGCACCCCGTGGCTTGCGTCCCGTTGGGCCATCCCAGAAAGCGGGATGCCATCTACGCGCTGCCGCGCTCCGTCACCCGCCTCGGTGCACTTTTAGTAGCACCTCGGGGTTCTCTCACGACCATCTGCTTGCGCCCGCGACTGCCCACTTCGTGAGCACCAGTAGCCGGCGGCCCCTTGGGCCAGCGCTGCTGCGCTACCATCTCCGTGCTACCGCACTCCGTCAGCATCTTACGCCATCTTATCGACTCCGATTTCGGATTTCGGGTTTAACGTGGGAGCGAGCTTGCTCGCGAGGATCGAACATCGCGAGCAAGCTCGCTCCCACATCGGAAAAGCCGCGCGTCCGACTTATTTCTTTAGCGTGGCGCAGAACTTCGCGAGGCGGTTTACGCCCTTCGCGATGATCTCGTCGCTCGTTGCGTAGCTGAGGCGGAGGTAGCCCTCGGCGCCAAACGCGCTGCCTGGAACAGCGGCAACCTTTTCCGTTTCAAGCAGGCGGGCACAGAAATCGGCGGAACTCAGACCAAAGCTGGAAATATTGGGGAAGAGATAAAAGGCCCCTTCAGCGAGGAGGCACTTGATACCCGGGATCTTGTTAAGTTCGGCATGAAGGAACTTACGGCGACGATCAAAAGCCACGAGCATGGTCTTGAGCGCGGCGTCGGTTTTTTCCTTCTCCTTGAGCGCAGCCACCGCGCCGTATTGGGCGAAGGTGGTGGCGTTCGACGTCATCTGGCTTTGCAACTCGGAAATCGCCTTCGCGATCGGCGCAGGGGCCACAGTGGTGCCAAGACGCCAGCCGGTCATCGCGTAGGTCTTGGCAAAACCTGAAACGATAATCGTGCGTGCAAAAGCCTCGGGACTGAAGGAGGCCGGGCTGTAGTGCTTCGCTCCATCATAGGTGAGATGTTCATAGATCTCATCCGACATGATGTAGAGGTTGTGCTTAAGTGCGACGGACGTCAGCGCCTCCAACTCGGGCTTTGTGTAAACCGCGCCCGTCGGATTCGAGGGCGAGTTGATGATGAAGAGCCTCGTCTTTGGCGTGATCGCCGCTTCGAGCTGGGCAGGCGTGAGCTTGAAGCCCGTGGTGTCGTCCGCGAGGACGAGCTTGGGCACCGCGCCGGCGAGCTTCACCATCTCGGGGTAGCTCACCCAGAACGGCGCAGGGATGATCACCTCGTCACCGGGCGAGCACGTCGCGAGAATCGTGAGGTAGCAGGAAAACTTGCCGCCGGGGGAAACGATGAACTGAGAGGGCGCATACTTCAGCCCGTAGTCCGCGAGATACTTGTCGGCGAGGGCCTGACGCAGCGGCTCGATACCGGGTGTCGGCGCATACTTGGTCTTGCCGGACTTAAGGGCGGCAATGCACGCCTCTTTGATATGCTCGGGCGTATCAAAATCGGGTTCGCCGGCGGCGAACCCACAGACGTCCTCGCCGGCGGCGGCGAGGGCCTTGGCCTTGGCATCGACGGCAAGCGTCGGCGAAGGCGAAACATTAAGGGCCCAGGTGGAAAGCGGCGCGGGTGCTTGGCTCATGGATAGATCGTCAGAACAAAAAATGCGGACACACGAAAGGCAAGCCCCGCGCTTGGCGGAACTTGCCTTTAAAACTACCAGCGGCCCGCAAACGCGCGCCGCGAAAAATTATTTCTTACCCTTTTTGGGCGCGCCCTTGGCGGGCAACGCTTCGATGGCCACGCGGAGGAGTTCGCCGACGCTCACGCGCTTTTTCTTGGCGGCCTTGACGAGCGCGGCCTTGGTCGGACCAGGCAGGCGGACTGAAATTTGGCGATGCTCGGAGGAGTCGGATTCGTAGCGGTCGAGGTCGAACTCAGCGATGGCGAGGCGGACAACCTCGCTGGTGGACTTGAGCCCGAGCTTCTTACGATGCGTCTCGATTTTCGCGATGAGCGGAACGGGAAGATCGAAGGTAAGCGGAGCGGGGGTCGGGGTGGATTTCTTGGCCATGTGTATAGTTGATCTGGATACTAACTTAATGACGGGTATACCTTGTGTTACGAATGTAGGTCACATCGGCTTGAGCAACGCTAAATTTAGCGAAGACTTTTACTGCCGCTCATTTTCAGCCGCGTCGGCCACGATATCAATCAGTGCGTAGGCATCCGCCGGGGTCTCCACGTCCCGCCAAGCCCGGTCCCGAATCGCGACTTCAACATCTCGCCCGTGACGGATCAGAATCGTGCGAACGCCGGCCTCGGATCCACCGAGCACGTCAGCATCGGCATCACCGGCATAAACCGCCTCATGAGGACCAATCCCAAGCCGGGTTAGGATCGCGACCAAGCCCTCCGGATGCGGTTTATGGGTGGGAAGATCGTCACCGCAAACTACGACTGAAAAATACTGCTCCAGACCATGCCCCGCCATAATGGACTGAGTCGTGGCCCGGTCTCGGCCGGTCCAGATGGCGAGCGCCAGGCCGCGGCTGTGCAAGCCGTCCAGCAACGCTCGCATACCCACAAACGGCTCAACCAACGCGGCGTTCTCGAAGCCAAAACCGTCCAACCGACGCAGCGCCTCGGCCGCCTTCGTCTCATCACCGATCAATTCCAAAAGCGTGCGCGCGGGTGGCCCACCGAGTCGTTGAAAAATATCACCGATCCCCAATTCCGGACGGAAGGGCTGGAGCGCATGGGCAAACGCCCGCAAGACGAGCGGCATTGAGTCAATGAGCGTGCCGTCGAGATCGAAAATCACTGCGCGGATGCCCGGAATTGGCTGAGTTGGCGTAATCATTTAAAGTAAAACCCCGCGAGTAGCTTGAACGCTGGCTGCTGTATTCACCCCGTCATGGTCCAAAGCGCCGCACCCGATCCGCGGGCGGTGGCGCGACTGCCTGTGCGAGAGTGGCGGGATCAAAGAGCACGCCGGAAAAATCGAGACCCAAAGCGGCTCCCTTTACGACGAACTGCGTTTTGTTGCGCGTGGCTTCGTCACGCACATCGATGGTTTTCACCATCCACTGATCGTCGACTTTTTTGAGGTCGAGCACCGTGATTGATTTAAGGACACGTTCCTCGGCTCCGATCTGCTGGGCCTGCACCAACGCACCGAACTGCGTATCCAGAAAGACGCGCACGCCCGCCAGCTCGGGCTTTTGAGCGCTGATCGCGTCAGGCGGATAAAGCAGGAATACATGAGCCGGGCGTCCGCGCACCGGGGCCAGGCCTTCGAACACAAAATCGCCCCAATAAAGAAACGGCATTTGCAGGTCGAACGCGGTGAGATCCGTGCCGGCAAGCGGGGTAAACAACGCAGCGGGATCGAGCGTGCCCGGTGCCGTCGAAAGAACCTGAGTAGGTGCGAGCCACACGGCGCCGGACGGACCGTTCTGCACCAAGAGCCGCTGCCCCGCCCCACCCTCGGTTACAGGCAGCTCAACGCGGGATACCGGGCCGGTTTCGTTGCGACTACCCCATAAACGGCCACCGCTCACCACGCGGGTCTGACCTCGCCTCGGCAAAACACGCAGATCAAATTCGAGGTAATAATCACCGGCGATCCCTTGCTCGCGGAAGCTTTCTAGTATCTTTCGCCCTTCGTCTTGGTTGGGTTCGCCCAACTGGAAATAACGAGCGGGTGGTCGATACCTGCGGGATTGGGCCCAGGTTTCGACCGGCACGGCGGCGCAAAAAACAACAAGGCAGGCGAGCAAGCCCGCCTGCCTTAAAAAAATCGTCCGCATGGACGCGAGTTCCACGCCGAATCAGGGTTTGGCGGCTTCAGCCGGGGTGGCGGAAGGCAGGGTCACAGACGGGGTAGTGCTGGTCTCGACGGCAGGAACTGCGGACGCGGGGGCGACCGGAGCAGCCGGCACGTTGATCACCGGGAGCTGACCCTCGGTGCTCTTGATGTGCTTGGACGTGTAGATGTGCGCAAGATAGAGCCCAAAGGTGAGGACGAAAAACAGGATGGCCGCGTTAATCGTGGCCTTGGACAACACGTTGCCGGTGTCCGCACCGAAGGCAGCCTCAGTCGCGCCACCGCCAAGCGTGGCGCCCATGCCACCATCGGTCTTGGCTTTCTGAGCCAGCACAACGAGGACAAGAAACACGGAAACCAAAATGAGAACAAAGGTGAAAATGCCGATGAGGATGGACATGATGTAAAGGGTCAGAGAGCCGCACCCTGGCGCGCTTGTCAATCGCGCGAAGGCAAATGGCGCAAAGGGCCAAATCCCGACCGTGCCTGGGTGTTATATCTGGTAATCACCGGGCTTGTCGTGGTCGCCCGACAGCGAAGGAGCCGGGACATCGGAAGCCCCACCCTTCGACTCCTCCCGGTTGCGATCATAGAAGATGCGCACCCCCACCGAGGGGGCGGAGCCGGCCTGCTGGAGCAACTGCGAGGCACGCAGCAACGCCCGCTTGGTGCTCATGGTGAGGTTCGCCTCCGCCGGGAAGATATTGTCCACCCCGATCTGGCTACGCGCACCACTCTTGCGCAGCACTTTCTCCACATCGGGATTGATTCCGCTTATTAACAAGTGGCGTCCCGTTTGTCCAAGATAGTCATGCAACTGAAGCAACGACATGACCGAGGTCGCATCGAGGTGACGCGCGTTTTTCATCCGCAAAATCACGATCCGTATTCCGTCATCGCCAGCCAGCAGCCGCACCTGCTCTTGAAAAAGATCGGCCGCACCGAAAAACAACTCGCCCTCGACATGCACGATCGAAATCGCCGAGTTACCTCGGCTTTCGGAGTTGTCCAGTTCCGCGAGCTGCCCCTGCGCGTTGAACCCATATTCCACCAGCGACGGTGCGCTCGCCTTGCGCAAAAATAAGGCGAGCGAGAGCCCCACCCCTACATAGATTGCGGTATCGAGCTTGAGAAAAAATGTCGCCAGTAACGTCGCGGCAAAAACGACCGCATCCGACCGCGTCGACCGCCACGCGATGCGGATGTGCTCGCGATTGATCATCTTCAAGCCGATGCGGATCAAGTGCGCCGCCAGGCTCGGCACGGGAATGTAGTTGATGAGCGGCGACACGAAGAAGAGTGCCGCCAACACAACCACACTGCTGATCAACGCCGCCACCTGCGTCTGCGCGCCGCTATGGATGTTTACCGCCGAACGGGCAAACGAAGCCGAACCCGGCATCGCCCCGAACAGACTGTTGGCGATATTCGCCGACCCCATCGCGATGAGCTCCTGATTGGAGTCGATACGCTGGCCCGACTTGGCCGCGAGTGACTTTGAAATCGAAACCGCTTCCAGCATACCGAGGATCGCGATCGCGAGCGCGGCGCTGAACAACGGTGGCACGACCGACCAGTTTGAGCTTTCAAACGGCATGCCCAGAAATGACGGGATTGCGGCCGACAACGCGCCTTCGTCTTGAATTGTGCGAATGCCGAGCTCCCGAAGATCGAGGTGTTGGGTGAACAGAGAAATAAAAACCAGGCCGATTAACTCGGAGGGTAAACGCGGAAAAAAACGCTCGATCGCCCAGAACAGAAAGAGGGTGGTCACCCCCATGAGAACCGGAAACGGATTGATGTTGAGAGGAATCAGATGAGCGGACGCATCGATAAGCGTGCTCCAGACACCTTTGTGCGTAGCCGCCGCCCCCAGCAGGTTGGGCAACTGCCCCAAGGCAAGCAGCAGCCCGATCCCGGTGCTATAGGCGATGATCACCGAGCGAGAGATAAACTGGGTGAGCTTACCCATCTGAGCCAAGCCCGCGATCACTTGAAACCCACCGATTAACAAGGCCAGCACCAGCGCCATTTCGGCCGGCTGCAAGGACCCGCCACTCAGGGAATACAGCGTTGCCGCCAGGATGATGCTAATCGAGTTGGTGGGCCCGAACACCATGTGCCGCGACGAGCTGAACAACGCGCAGACAAACCCGCCCACGACGACCGACATGATCACCATGAGCGGCGGCAGGCCGGCGATGAGCGCAAATCCGATCGCCTGCGGAATCGACACCAGCGACACGGTCGAGCCGGCCAACAAGTCGGCCTTCAGCTTGCCCCATGTGTAATTGGGCAGCTCCGCCGCAAGCGGGAACCGTTGACGCAACCAAGCGGTGGAAAAACGCCGGATGTGGCCAACGGTCGCCGCAGCGTTGCTCGTCGTAAACATCACACCAGCTTACGCTTCAACGCCGAGTTTTTCCAGAATGCGCTGCAAATCCTCGTTACCCGAGTAGGCGATCACAATCTTGCCCTTCTTCGGCGTGTGCTGGAGGGCAACACGCGCGCCCAGATGCGATGTAAGTTTTTTCTCGATACCGATGATTGCTGCGGTGTCGGAGGCGGCGAGCTTGCGGCCGGCGGGCGTCTGCGCCGAAGGCGCGGGTGCGTTGGCTTTCTTGGCCTGCACGAGCTTCTCGGTGGCGCGCACACTCAGGCCTTCCTCAATCACGCGGCGGGCGATCACCGCGCGTTGAGCGGCGTCTTCGATGCCGAGGAGAACCTTGGCGTGACCGACGGAGAGGATCGATTTTGAGATGTAGCCCTGGAGCTCGGAGTCGAGCGAGAGCAGGCGAAGGGAGTTCGCCACGGTGGCGCGACCCTTGCCGACGCGCTCGGCGGCGGCTTCCTGGGTGAGGTCGAAATCACGGATGAGGCTGGCGTAGCCGTAGGCCTCTTCGAGCGGGTTGAGGCCCTCGCGCTGGAGGTTCTCGATCAGGCCGAGCGCGGCGGAGGAAGCGTTACTCGCTTCGACCAGACGTGCGGGAATGGTTTTGATTTTGAGGAGCTGGAATGCGCGCCAGCGACGTTCACCCGCGATCAGCTCAAACTTATCGCCGGTTTTGCGGACGACGACGGGCTGCAACAGGCCCTCGCTGCGAATGCTCTCGGCCAGCTCGGATAGCTGCGCCGGCGAAATATCACGGCGGGCCTGATACGGGCTCGGCACGATGTTGCTCACGGCAATCTCGGCGAAGCCGGGCGCGCCGGGCGGATTGGTTGAAGGCGCGGCCGCCGCCGTGGCGGGAGCAGGCGAGGCGGGTTTGGCCGGAGAAGCTGCGGCGATGAGGCCGCCAAGACCGCGACCGAGACGAGATTTAGGAGCTGCGCACATGGTAATTATTTGCCGCCGGGGATGAAGAGCGTGTCGCCCACGCGAACCTTGGTCGGGTCGGCGATTTTATTGGCGTTGATGATGTCGGAAAGTTTTCCACCGGTCTTACGAGAGATGACCGAGAGGGTGTCGCCTTTTTGCACCGTGTAGCTAATGCCCTCGGCCGGGAAATCGGAACTGAACGTGGTCTGCGCCGCAGCGCGTTGGGCCGAGCCCTTGGCGATTGATTCGAGAGCGGAGTTGGTCGCGTCGCCCAGTTTTTTAATCTGCGCGGCCGCGCCTGCCGCCGTGGTTGCGTCGCCGGCTTTGATCGCACGATCCAGTGTGGCGACCGCATCATTGAGCTGCCGGTCCGTGGCGTAAGTGTCCTGCTGCGCCGCGCCCGCGACCTGTTTGCGCAGGGCTTCATTGTCACGCTCGAGGTCTTCAACCTTCAGTGAAAGCGCGCCCACTTTTTGAGTGAGCAGACGGACGTCCTCGCGCAGGTTGGCCAATTCAGTGCCGACCGATTGGGCCTGCGCCGAAAAGGAGATCAGGAAGAGGCCGGCGGCCCATAGGAAAGGTTTCAACATGAACAGGGACTTTGCGGAAAGATTTTGGTGAAAACAAGTGCGAGGGTTGAGCCAACGCATCCGCGGCATATTGCAGTGTTTCGTTGCGTTCACTGAACGCAGCAAGATGCCGCGTCTACTTATTTTACCGTTCGCACGTAGGGAAACGGTGTTCCCGCAACGAGCGGCGCCATGGGTAAAGACGGCAACACTGTGCCCACCGAAATGGGCAACCCGCGAAGAAACTCAGGAGCCGGCAGCATTTTTCCGCCCGGCTTCTGGAGGCGCAGGCAACGCAACACCCCTCCCCCGGTCGCAACGAGTAAACCCTCCGCATCCGCCCCGAGGACCATCCCGGCAGGTTTGTCACTTAATAGGTTACAAACATCGGCCGCCAGGGCATCGGCCAAACCGATTTTAATAGGTTGTCCGGAGATCTCGACGCTACAGGCAGGCCACGGGAAAAGGCCGTTGATGCGGGCTGCCAGGACCTCGGCGGGCGCGGCAAAATCCAGGCGTCCGTCTTCTTTGACGAGACGACGACAGAAGGTCGCGGAGGCTTCGTCCTGATCTATGAATCCAAGTTTACCCGCAGCCAAGGCCGGCAGGGTTCGCGCGATCAAGGGCACGCAGGCAACGGAGAGTCGTTGTTCAATTTCCAATGCAGTATCGCGCGCGTTGATCGACACGTGCTCCACGTCCGCGATGGGTCCCGCATCGAGCTGGCGGACGATGCGCATCAACGACACGCCGGTCTCGCGCTCACCGGTGGCAATCGCCGTTTGAATCGGTGAAGCGCCGCGATATTCCGGCAACAACGACACGTGCAAGTTGAGGGTGCCGAGGTGCGGAGTGTCGATGAAGTCCTGCTTCAGGATGTGTCCGTAGGCCATGACCAGCGACACATCGGCGGACAACGCGGCGAGCTGCGCGCGCACCTCCTCGGTGATTTTCGCGGGCTGGTAAACGGGCAGATCGTGAGCGAGCGCCCAAGACTTGATGCCGTTGGCGGTGATCTTCTGCCCGCGCCCGACCGGGCGGTCGGGCTGGGTAAAAACCGCGATGACGCGAGCCACCGCTCTCCCCTCGCCCGCCAGCCATTCGAGCAACGGCAGTGCGATGACGTCGGAACCGAGGAAAACGATATTAAGCGGAGCCGGCATATCGCCTGGTAGCCGCGAGCGCCAGCGAGTGGTGGTCAACCCCCTCGTTGGCACTCGTGGCTACGGTTTTAATTCAGCGTCTTGATCCACTTGCCCACCGTGTCGGCGAGCTCGGCGAAGGCAGCGTCGGTCGAAGGCTTCTTGAGCCCGTCGAACACTCCCCAGTGCTCGACATGCGTGACGGACTTGCCCGGCTCCAGCTTCACGAGCGGGCTGAGCGTCTCGAGTTCGATCATCTTGCCGTTGGTGAACACCTCGAAGGGGCATCCACGATCTGGATACGTGGCACCTTTGATCACGGGCGCGTATTTCACGAACGTCACGCCATCCAGCCAATAGGCCGACCAGCCGAGATAATCCGTGATGCCAAATTTCTGGGCGATTTTTGCCTTCGGCACGTCGATGCCGATGAAGTCGCGGTGCATATCCCACACGGGCAACGACAGGTCGGTGTAGGTCCAAGGCACGAACGAATACGAGGGCAGTAAATCACCGTCGGCATGGTCGCCCTTGGGCAAAAGCGGCAGCACGGCGTAGCCACCGGCGCGAAACATCGTGAGCGCCCAGGCGGCGGTCTCGACGGCCCAGAGTCCTTGGTTGGTAAGCGCGTGGGTAACTTTGATCGTGCGCTCGGCGAGCACTTCAATCTTCACGGCCTTCTGGAGGCCGGTTTTCTCTTCGGTGGGTTGCGCGAGGGCGATACCGTTTTTGAGCGGCTTGACGGCCAGCGGGGCGTCGTCGGTCTGGTAGGTGCGCACGATGTGCTCGGGCGAATGCCAGAGGCGGTGACCGCCGCGCAGGTAGTAGCCGTGGTAGCGTTCCTCGTTGTCCGGGAATTGGAGGAAGAGGTTGCCCGCCTTGGTGCCGGCGAGGGAACGCAACGACACGACACGCGGGCCGACCTCAGTGGTGACGGCCAGTTCAAACGCCGTAGTGGACAACACGACAGCTTCGCCGCCGCGGTAATCAGTCTTCGAGTGTTTCATGGGTAGAATCTTCATCGGCTGCGGCCTCTTCGCCTTCTTTCCACTTGGGAACGTGAGCCTCGGGGTGCACTTCCTTGAAGACCAGGCCGGCCTTCTTCGCTTTGCCCGAATAGGCCGTGCCCGGCTCGTGCTTCTCCTTGCCGACGAGATCGAAGTAAATGGGGCACCCGTTCAACTCAAAGGCATCGACGAGGCCGGCCTCCAGATAACGACGGTATTGCTCCGTGAGCTTTTCTTCGCGGTTGCAGAAAATCTTGATGCGGAAAGGACGGTTGCCCGTCTGCAACGCGTAGTAAGCGCGGAAGCGTTTGCCACCGATGGCGGGCGGCGGGGTTCGCTCGGTGAGGAATGTGATGGTTTTGTTGAGCTTCGCGGTCGGGATCTTGATATCGAGTATCCGGTTCAGCTTCACCGCAGCGTTGAGCATGCGGTCGACCTCGTAGCCCGACATGGCGGACGCGAAAATCACCGGGGCACCGGGCGTGAAGAACAGGCCATCGAAGATGGAGAGTTCGTATTTCTTGCGGTAGTCGCGCTCGCTGTCGAAGCCGTGAATCGCGGCTTCGGGGGCGCAACCCGGATCTTCGCCTTTCTTGAACGCGCTGCGCACGACGTCCCATTTATTGACCACGATGACGATGGGCTTGCGCTCTTTTACCGCCTCGCCGGCGATGGCCTTGTCCTGCTGGGTCACCCCGTCGATGGCGTCGAGCACGAGGAACACCACGTCGGTCTCCTTGATGGCGTCGAGCGATCGAAGGCGGGAGAAGTATTCGACGGGCGAAGCGAGCTTTGTCTGGGTCTTGATGCCCGCCGTGTCGATGAGGCGGAAGGGATACATCTTGCCGTTGCGCCCCTTGAAGTCAAAGGGCAACGAGATGGCGTCGCGAGTGGTGCCCGGTATATCGCTCACGATGAGGCGGTCGCTCCGCAGGAGGCGGTTGCTCAAGGAGGATTTGCCGACGTTGGGGCGCCCAATGAAGCAGACGCAGAGCGGATCGTTGGCGGTCTTGGGACCGGTCTCGACCATTTCCGGAACGGTGCCGATGCGCTTGAGGATCTCTTCGCGGAGGTAACTCTCGGAGCGGCCATGCTCGGCGGAAACACGGAGCGGTTCACCGAGACCGAGGCGGTAGGCTTCGGCGAGATCGACCTTGTCGTCGTCGAAATCGGCTTTGTTCACCACCAGAAGGACGTCCTTCTTCGATTTACGCAGCATGCGCGCGATGGTCATGTCGAGCGACGTGAGGCCTTCGAGTCCGTCGATGACGAATAGGATCAACTGCGCGGTATCGATAGCGAAGCCGACTTGCTGCTCGGAGGCGGCAGTGAGGGAGGCAAGGCTGATATCGCCGTCTTTAAAGCCGAGGCCGCCCGTGTCCATCAGGGTGTAGCCGCCGTCTTCGATGTCGGCCGAGATGACATCGCGGGTGACGCCAGGTTGATCGTGGACGATGGAGATGCGCTTCCGCGCGAGCCGGTTAAAGAGGCGGCTCTTGCCGACATTGGGTCGGCCGACGATGACAACGGAGCGATTCATGATTGTATAAACGGTAAGGGATAAAGCCCGGCGCGGCCAGAGCCCAGCCTATAAATCAAAAGCCCAAAGTCCGAAAAGTCACCTGTGGGCTCGGCTTCAGCGCGTGCTTGCCCGCACTTCCTTGAAACCGGCGGGTAACGTAAACAGCGCGTCGTCGAGCGCACCCGGCCTGAGGCGGGTCGCCACCAGCGCGATCTTAGCCTCCGGGGTGAGCGCATCGATCTTCAACGGCACGCCTTCGATTTGACCAAGAAATTCGGTTCCGCCGGACTGGCTCCAGTTCATGCGTTTAAACGCAGCTGCATTTAAACCGGCGATCTCCGTGGTGGTCCAGACGGAGAAGCGGGACTTTTCGCCCGCGTCGTCAATATCGATGATAAAACGCCGGCAGGTATAGCCGAGGATATGTGCCGTTTCTTTGGTGGCCGTGACCTTGGTCTTCGTGGTTGTGGCGGGTGCGGACGAAAGTTTTTCGTAGGTGCGTGCCGGGCGATTGATGACGTAGGCCATCGACTTGTCGGCGAGGGTCAGGATTTCCCGTGAGACCAGCCCGCCCTCGGTTTTGACCAGCGCGCGAGGGCCCTTGAGTTGTAACGTGAACCCCGTTGGTAGCAGGCTGGAGGCACCGCCCGCGGGGTTGAGCGGACCGAGCTTGCTCTCCAGCATCTCGCGCATTTTCGGGCTCTGCATCAGCATCGCGAACAACTCGGGGTTCTTGAGCGCGTCCTGCACCATTCCCACCTGAGCTGCCATCTGGGGATCGACGAACTCGATCCTCACTGACCAGGTCATCGTGCCGCTAAAATCCTGGGCGCTCGCCGCCGTGGCTGCTCCCGTGATCGACAGCCAAAGCAGGGAAACCAAAAGTCGCATCATAGAACAGAGATCCTCGCCGACGGTTTATTTTTTCGAGCCTGCCACGAAGCGCTCGATGCGGTCGCAGGCAACGATGAGTTGCTCGTAACTGGTCGCAAAACACGCGCGCACATGGCCGGTGCCGTTCACGCCAAACGCCGTGCCGGGGACCACCGCGACCTTTTGCTCCTTGAGGAGGCCAACCGCAAAGTCCTTTTCGGTCAGCCCGACGCCCTGCGTGCTGGGGAATGCATAAAAACTGCCGCGTGGCGAATGGCACGTGAGTCCAATCTCGTTGAACCGACGCACCACAAGGTCACGACGACGATGATACTGGTCGCGCATCTCGCACACGTGTTCCCAGCCGTTGTTGAGGGCCTCAAGTGCGGCTTCCTGGGCGATGATCGAGGCGCACATCATGGCGTATTGATGCACCTTCATCATGGCATCGATGAGTTCGGCCGGACCGCACGCATAGCCGATGCGCCAGCCGGTCATGGCAAAGGCCTTCGAGAACCCGTGCAGAAAAATCGTGCGCTCTTGCATGCCGGGCAGGCTGGCGATGCTCGTGTGCGTGCCCTCAAAGGTAAGCTCGGAGTAGATCTCGTCGCTCAACACCAACAGGTCCTTCTCGCGGCAGAACGCGGCGATGGCATCCAGTTGTTCGCGATCACACGTGCCGCCCGTCGGGTTGCACGGGAGATTCAACATGAGGATCTTGCAGCCCGGCACCCACGCGGCGCGCAGGGCTTCGGCGGTCAAAGCAAAGTTATCCTTTGCGTAGGTCGGCACCGCGACGCCTTCAGCGTGAACCAACGAGATGCTCGGGTGATAAGACACGTAGCACGGTTGGTGATACATCACCTTGTCGCCGGGGTTGCAGAACGCGCGGAAACACAGGTCGAGCGCTTCGGACACGCCCACCGTAATGATGACCTGGTCCTCGGGCCGATAATCGACGCCGAAATGCTCGGTCACGTAGCTCGAAACCGCGCGGCGCAGCTCGATCAAACCAAGGTTGGACGTGTAGTAGGTTTTGCCCTCTTCGAGCGCGGTGATCGCCGCCTTGCGGACGTGCCACGGGGTGGTGAAGTCGGGTTCGCCCACACCAAGCGAGATGACGTCCTGGCCCTTCATCTTGGCCACGAGTTCAAAGAAATCGCGAATGCCGCTCCTCGGTAGCTTAGCCACATGGCTCGCCACCCAGCGGTTACTGGGAGTGCTCATTGGGGTAGTCGGCTCAAGGGCTGACGTTGAGGCGGTCGCCCGAACCCTCGCCGCTTTCGAGCAGGAAGCCGCCTTCCTTGTAAGAACGCAGGAGGAAATGGGTGCTCGTCGAGAGCACGCCGCCAAGGGTCGAAAGTTTTTCCGAGACGAACGACGCGGCCTTTTGCAGCGTAGGCGCGTTCACGAAGACCAGCAAATCGAAGCCACCGGACATCAGGTAACAGGACTCGACCTCCTCGAATTTGGCGAGGCGTTCGGCCAGCCGGTTGAAACCACCCCCGCGCTCGGGCGTGAGTTTTACCTCGATCACCGCACGCACCGCCGCGGTCGCCGCTGCCTCGCGGGAAAGATCGAGCACCGGACGCCAGCCGAGGAAGATTTTATCCTTTTTCAGCTGCTCCAGGTGCTGTTCGACTTCGGCCACAGTGATATTCGCGACTTGCGCCATCTGCGCGGTCGTGAGTCGGCCACCTTCGAGCAACAGCTTGAGAACAGGGTTCATGAGAGCGGCAGAATCACAGAATACGAAACGACTAATCCACACTAAATTTAAGGAATGATCCCGACAAAGTTGTCCGGGCGACGCCCGTTCCTTAAAATTAGTGTTCATTCGTGCTCATTAGTGGTTTCACTGCACTTCCCTTTCCCATGTTCGAGTCCCTCACCGACAAACTCACCTCTGCCCTCCGCAACCTCCGTGGCGTCGGCAAACTCACCGAAGACAACATGGCCGACGCCCTCAAAGAGGTGCGCACCGCCCTCCTCTCGGCCGACGTCCACTTCAAGGTCGCCCGCGAATTCATCGAACGCGTCCAAGCCCAATGCGTGGGCCAGGAGGTCATCAAGTCCGTCACCCCCGGCCAGCAGATCGTCAAAATCATCAACGACGAACTGGTGCGCCTCCTCGGCGAAGGCACCACCGATCTATCCCCCGCCCGCCCACTGAAGGTCCTGATGGTCGGCCTCCACGGCTCCGGCAAAACCACCTCGACCGCCAAGCTCGGCAAGCTCCTCAAGAAACGCGGCTATCGTCCGTTCGTCGTCGGTTGCGACGTCTACCGTCCCGCCGCCATCGACCAGCTCGAAATCCTCGCGAAACAAGAAGAGCTCGGCTTCTACAGCGACCGCGTCTCCAAGGACGTTCCTGCCATCGGCACCGCCGGGCTCGCCGCCGCCCAGGCCGCCGGCTCTGACGCGATCCTCTTCGACACCGCCGGACGCCTGCAAATCGACACCGACCTCATCGAGGAGGTCAAAAAACTCCGCGACCGCATCAAGCCCGACGAGGTTTTCCTCGTGGCCGACGGCGCGCTCGGCCAGGAAGCCGTCAATGTTGCCAAGGCGTTCCACGATGCCCTCTCACTCACCGGCCTGATCCTCACCAAGCTCGACGGCGACGCCCGCGGCGGCGCGGCCCTCTCGATCAAATCGATCACCGGCGTGCCCATTAAGTTTATCGGCACTGGCGAAAAGGTAGCCGACTTCGACACGTTCTACCCCGACCGCCTCGCTTCGCGCATCCTCGGCATGGGCGACGTCGTTTCGCTCGTTGAAAAAGCCCAGGAGTCCATCGACCAAAAAGAGGCCGAGAAAATGGCGGAGAAACTCCGCAAGGCCGACTTTAACCTCGAAGACTTCCTCGCTCAGATGCAGCAGATCAAAAAACTCGGCTCCATGCAGAGCATCATGGGCATGATGCCCGGCATGAGCGGCATGCAGATCCCCGACGACGCCGAGCAACAGATGGGCCGCACCGAAGCCATCATCAAGTCGATGACGATCCAGGAACGCCGCAAGCCCGACATCCTCAACGGCAACCGTCGCCTCCGCATCGCCAACGGCGCCGGCGTGAAGGTCCTCGAAGTGAACCAGCTCCTGAAGCAATTCCAGCAGATGCAGAAAATGATGAAGATGCTCAAGGGCGGCGGTGCGAAAAAGATGATGCGCCAAATGGAAGCCATGAAGGGCAAAGGCGGATTCCCCGGCATGTGAGTAGGCTGCAAAGTAGCGAGCATTGAGCAGTCTGTCGGGTCCCCTAATTGCACCGGTAGAATCCGGACTACGCTCGATCCGCCGTGTGGTAGGGTAACGTCATGCGAATGAACCCGGACCAACTCTACGCCCGCGTGCTCGCCGGCGATGCGAGTGACAACGGTCGGTTATTCTTCGGCGTAACGACCACCGGGATCTACTGCCTGCCTTCAACACACGCGACTTCGCAGTCACCGTTGACGCGGATTATTGCTACACGTCCAGCACAGCCCACGCCCACGCGTTCGTCGTTGCGCTACTCGGACTCGACCAAGACGCCGCCGCCTTCGCCCGCCTCGCCCGCAAGCTCGGGCTCAACCGCCTCTTCGTCGGCCGAGCGGAACTGCGTCTCGTGCAAACACCCACGGTTTTCGACGGCCTCCTCTGGGCGATTATCGGTCAACAGATCAACCTGCCCTTCGCGTTTCAGCTCAAGCACCGCCTCGTCGCCCTCGCCAGCCGCCCCTTTGCCGATGGACTGCACGCGCCGCCGACGCCCGCCGACATCGCGCGCCTCGATCCTGAACAACTCAAGCCGCTCCAGTTTTCCCGCTCAAAGGCGACCTACGTAATCGATACCGCCCAGCTCATCAGTTCTGGCAAACTTGATCTTGAAGCCTTGCGCACGACGAGCGCTACGCGTGCCGAACGCGCGCTGCTCGCGATCCGCGGAGTCGGCCCGTGGTCGGTCAATTATCTGATGATGCGCTCGCTCGGGTTTGCCGACTGCGTTCCACTCAGCGACACCGGCGTGACCTGCGGACTTCAAAACCTTTTCAAACTCGAGGATCGTCCCGATGTGGAGGCGACCAAACGGCTCATGTCCGTCTTCGCGCTTATCGCAGCCTCGCCACCGCGCACCTCTGGCAATTTAACCAAGCCGCTCTATGAGGAAGCCAACCCCGTCGCCAGCCACGTTCCACGCCGCCACGTTCGCCACGCCCTGCGGCCCCTTTTCCGTTGCCGTGAACGCGAGCGGCGCAGTCGTCGCCACCGCCTTCGGCAACCTCTCCTCCCTCCGCACGCGCCTCGATCCAGGTTGTCACCTAATAGGTGACAAACAAGGTTTGGTCGCTCGGACCAAGGCAGAAGTGGACGCGTATTTCGCGGGGCAACGGCGGATGTTTTCCTTACCGCTCGCGGCAGCAGGAACGGCGTTTCAGCAACGCGTGTGGACCGCGCTCTCCTCGATTCCGTTTGGTGAAACGCGTAGCTACGGCCAACTCGCCGCCCAGCTCGGCAACCCCGGTGCCTCGCGAGCGATTGGCCGCGCCAACGCAACCAACCCGATCTGCCTGCTCGTGCCTTGCCACCGCGTCATCGGCACCGATGGTTCGCTCACCGGCTTCGCCTTTGGCGAAGACATAAAACGCCAGCTACTCACCCACGAAGGCGCGCTGCCGAAACCATTATTTTGACGCGGAGAGCGTAGCGGCGAGCTGCTGCAACTTAGCTTGATCTTTGATGCCCGGGGACGTCTCCACCCCGCTGTTTACGTCGATAAACCGCGCGCCACTTCGGGCGATTGCATCCGCCACGTTGTCGGGGCTGAGGCCGCCCGCGAGCACCCACGCGTGCTGAGGGCTCGCCTGCTGATGACGAGCGAACTTCTCCCAATCTCCGGTCTTGCCCGAACCGCCGAAGCCAGACGCATGAAACGTATCCAATAAAAACGTGCCCGCGAGCGGGAGCCACTCGGGCGGCACGTCCTCGGTCGGCGGCAGTTTGGGCGCGAGCCACAGCCGATGCGCGCCCACTTGCAACGACCAGCCTCTCAGCGTCTCCAGCGGAGTGGTGTGTGCGAAATGTATCTGGAAAAGATCAAACCCCGCCGCAACCGCCGCCGTCAAGTCGTCGGCCGACGGCTCCACCATCACGGCCACTCGACGTGGCCCTACCGGTAGCGCGGATGCGAGTTGCTGGTATGCACGGATCGACAGGTAACGCGGGGATTTGGGATACAGGATAAAACCCAGAAAATCCGCCCCAAGGTCGGCCGCCACCCGCGCATCGTCCGCACGCGTTTGACCGCAGATTTTGAGTTGGAGTCCATTAATCACGAGACGAAGTTGAAACCACTCATGGACACTAAGAAACACTAATAAAACCAACGGCCCTTTGCTTTGACATCGGGTTTAGGCGTAGCTGGGAGCGCCAGTAACCCGATTATGATCACGGGTCGCTGGCGCTCCCCGCTAAGTAAAATCCAAAACTTTACGGCGATTTGCCTAAGACCCCTTGAAGGGTTAATCACGAGACACACCGAAAGCCGAGCTAAGGAAAACTCCGGAATCCGTTTTCGTGTATTGGGTGTGTTTCGTGGTTAAAACTCCGATCCGTTAAAACGTATTGATCGCTGCGATCACATGATCGACCTGCGCATCGGTCAGCTCGGGGAAGATCGGCAGGCTCACGCACGTTGCCGCGGCTTTCTCCGCCACCGGAATCGAGCCAGCCTTGTAACCCAGCTCCGCATAGCACGCCTGCTGGTGCAACGGCACCGGGTAGATCAAGTCGGTGCCGATTTCGTGCTTTGTCAGCTGTTCGCGCAACGCATCGCGTCGCGGATGCCGGATCGTAAACTGATGATACACGCTCGCGCCGTAATATACGGTCGTGGGTAACACCACGTCGGCATGCTTGATGCCGGCTAGGTAGCGAGCCGCGATCTCCTGCCGACGCGCCGTCCACTTGGCGAGGTGTGGAAGCTTCACGTTGAGCAGCGCGCCTTGGAACCCATCCATGCGGAAATTGAAGCCCACCAGGTCGTGGTAATAACGACGGGCCATGCCATGCACGCGCAGAAGCTTGGCGCGGTCGAAATGCGCATCGTGTTTGGACACAAGCGCCCCGCCCTCGCCGCAACCGCCCAGGTTTTTCGTCGGATAAAAACTGAACGTGCCCACGTCGCCCAACAAGCCGACAGGCGTGCCCTTGTAGTTTGCCTCGACCGCTTGGGCACAGTCCTCGACCACGAACAGCCCATGCTTTTTCGCTATAGCCAGGAGCGCGTCCATCGGAGCGGGCTGGCCAAAGAGGTGCACGATGACGATGCCCTTGGTCTTCGACGTGATCGCGGCCTCGACCGCGACCGGATCGAGGTTGAATGTAGCCGCGTCGATATCGACGAACTTCGGAGTCGCGCCAACATAGCTCACTCCCCAGGCCGATGATATGAAAGTGAACGCGGGCACGATGACCTCATCACCCGGTCCCCAACCGGCAATCACGGCCGCAAGGTGAAGAGGCGATGTGCCGCTGTTCACGGCAAGGGTGCGCGTGTAACCCAGCGTCTTCGAGAAGTTGGCTTCGAACTCCTCGACGTCCCTGCCGAGACAGAAACGCGTGGCGTCGTAAGTCGCGGCGAGCGCGGCGAGCGCAGGCTCGCGAAGGGCTTGGTGCTGAAGCGAAAGATCGAGAAAGGGGACTTTCATGAAGGAGCCCTCACGAAACCACGAATGCCAGGAAAACCAAACCTGTTTTGCACGCCCTTAGACGTTCGCATTTTAGAAAAAGGCTTCATCGAGCATCGGGGACTTTCGAGAATCTTATCAGTTAAATCCCCCATGCATCATCAGGTTTCAATCCGACCCCTTTTCCATACTTCCCTTTTGCCATTTCAAGACTGATAAGCGGCGGACAAATGAGCAGGCCGTGATCGTTTAGCCCTGCTGCTTTCATAATGAAAATCGATAAAGAAAACGCGCCCCTCGGCACTCTTCGCTCATCCCCTTCGCAAGCTGTCATCCTCTATGCTCGCGTCCTCAGGGCACCCCGGCTGAACCCGATCGCGCCCGACAAAATTTTGGCGAACACGAGTAACAAAATGAACCGCACGCTTCCGCAGATGGTGGATGCGATTACCCGCCTCGATGCCACGGTTCAAAGGCCCGGACGGATCTTCAGTTACAAATACACCGTCCTCGGATTCAAAGCAGCCAAGCTCAACAAAGAGCAGATCCGCGCCGCGATCGAACCGACCCTCCTTCATAATTATAAAACGAATCCGTCCATGTCCGCGCTCCGCAAGTTGTCGGCCATTTTGAAGTATGCCTACTTCGATGAAGCCGGAGCGTTCATTTTGGATATTGAGGTGGACCCCGCCACATTCACCGCGAGCGCACCCAGCGCGAATAGCTAAAAACCGTCGCTCGGCCCGGAGGATTTACGTTCGCCTATGCGTTCGCCCAGCGCGGTCGCTTGGACGGGCATCACCGACACATCCCACGAAAGCGCCCAGCCACGGGCGGGATGAACCAACGCGATCACGCCTTGCAACGCCTCGCCCGGCTTCTCGGGGGAGGCAGGGTGACAGGTCACGGATATGCTCCGATCATCGCGCCCCGTTTCCCAACGAGCAAACGACCACGACGGTGTCTGGCTCCTCCAGACCATCGCCCCCTCACGTGCTTCGGACTCGGTCAACTCCACGCTGAACCAGGGTGCCACTTCGGTGATATCAGGGCTCGTGGCCACCTGGATGCGCCGGTCTGTCGGCGATAACCAAACTCGCGCGAGCACACGTCCATCAACGGACATCAGACGCACGTCAAAATCCACCGCCGGCAAGCGTCCGCCCCAGCTGAGTCGCAGGCCGTCCAAGCTCAAGGAGCCACTATCGACCGGGTTACCCGTGAGGGTATGGATCCATGTTGGCGCGCTGCTCCAGCGGACGTCGGACGCGGGCCGAAAGCTCAAGCCGCTTCGCAGCGCCGCATTGCGAAACGACTCCGGACACAGCGCCTCGGTCTTGCGCAACGTCTCGGAGCGGGCTTCCGCCAACGCGTCTTTGCCCGGGCGCTCCGTCGGCCAAGTGGGAAGCACCCGGTCCTGCGCCGGCCCCACGCGCCATGGTCCAATTGCGTAACGTAACGCCCCGACATCCGCCTCCAAAGCTGCACCGCCTCGATCAGGCAGGGCTAACTGAGGCTGAGGTCGAAGCCCGTGCTGAGTCTCAGGCTGGGGCACTGCTACGGTTGTCGCGCTCGGGTCTGGCAGGTCGGCGATCATGCTAGTCTTGGAAGGCGACGGAGGCGATGGCTCCCTTGAATTCGGTTTGGCAACCGCCTCTCCCGACTCCTCCGGAAGCGTGAAGTCGTCAGGTTGAGGAGGTGCCTTCTCGGAGCGCTCCTCCCGTTTCCCGTCCAAGGGCGGCGGCAAGTCCGGCATTAACGGAATCCCCTTCGCCTCCACCGTTGAAGCCCGAGGCTTGGGCTTACGAGGGATCGCGGGCACCGGTGCGGACGGATGATCACCGATCAATAACGAAGGGGCATCCGAACCCGTGGATTTGGCACCGCCATCTCCCGTCGTAACCGTAGCTCCTGCCTTCCTCTTGATCGCACTCGACGCGGTGTCCTTCGGATTCGAACTTGGCTCCGGCTCAGCCGAATCACCGCCCTCGGGCAAAGCAATCGATGGCATCGCCTCGGCTTGACCGGCCACCGTGGACTTCGGTCCCGCCTCGGCCTCGGGCCTCTCAGGCAAAGTCGGCATCACGCCCAAGACGGCACCGGGCAAACGAGCGCTCGCACCTGCCTTAGCCCCCGGATTCGCCCCAGTGTTCTGAGCAGCACCCCGTTGCTCCCTTGCAGGAGAAAATGTCGGCGGGCTCAGCGGCGTCCCGGTCGCGGTGACCTCGTGAGCCCTAGATGTCACGGCCAACGCACCGCTCGTCACCGCGTTGGCGGGTTCATTTTTATCAACCAGAACAATCACTGGCTTTCTGGGCGCGGATCCAGTTGGAGCCGATTGAACGCTCGTTTTGGCCGGTTCTCGCATAAGCATGCCGGATACAGTCGGCGGGGCTTCGTCGTGGGTCTGAACCGCGCCGAGCCAGAACCAAATAACAATGCCCATCAATCCGACGACTACGACAATGGCAGTGAACCAGAGGCCAAAATACCGGCGTCTGTGTGGCGCATCCCGTGATACCCGACCCACGCCCTCGTCCGCTGTAACGACGGCTGAGTTGGCTTCCTGCGAAGAATCCGTCGCGCCTTCCAATTTCGCCGGTGAAGGCTGGCTGAAGCCCCAACTCCGGATCAACAAGCCCGCATCGCTCCGCACGGCATACTCACCGAGTTTGGCGTCGGAGGATTGAAGTAAACTGCGCACGATGTTTCTCATCGCGGTGAGCAGCTCCGGCGGCGCACCGCTGGCCGCGCCGCCCTCGCGCCGCTCAAACCCCACCGTAAAATCGGTCAACGCATTCTTCAATCGCGACCGCAGATCCGCCAACTCGGCGGGCTCCGGTGTCCGTAATGTGGCCGGAGCGGACCACCGCCAGGCCACCACGGCGCCACCGGCGCGGCGATGCGGCGCAACAAACACCCAGCGAAAGCTCGGCCGCAGTAACATCCAAAACGACTGCACCGGTCGGCCGCCCACCCGTGTCGCGCCCGCTTCGGGATCATCAGCAATCCAGGACGCCAGCTCGCCGCTCATGGAGTAGGTGCCTCCTGTGAAAAAACCGTGCCCAGCGGCCACGTATACGTGCGCCCGGCTTCAAAACGGAGCGTTGTTTTCTCTCCGGTGCCCGACGAGTCGTCCAACTTGCCTGCATCGACCGTCGAGGAGAACACCACTTCACGGCTCACGACATATTCCCCGCCAGCGAGCGTGACCCGGCGCGTTGCTCGTGGGGCCACCTCCAGCCAGCTCCGTTCGCCCGGCGACACAGCCGCGTTCACGGAGCCGAAGTAGATACGCCAAGAAAGGTCCGTGTGGTTTTCCACTACGATCTCGGCAACTGACGAGAACGCAGGCGCGGTATCGCGGGGAGGCGATGCGCAACCACCACAGAGGGTTAATGCCATCAACCCAAGCAGCACCCATCTCGCAGAGAATAGGCGCAGGTAATACGCCTCGTCAGAGCAGAGGCGCGGGCGGAGGACTGTGACGGGGGATCGCGGAATAACTTCGATTATCGACCCAAAACCACCCGGCCTCCAGTGCGAATTTTATCTCTGAAGCGTGGCGACGTGGCAGGGGTGTAATCGAAAGTGAGGTCAGACAGCCATGGCACAGGCATTCCTGCCTGTGTTCGGGTGCCACTTCGCAACGCAATCCCACAGGCAGGAAGCCTTGTGACACGCTAGCCAAAGGGAGCTTATTGTAACCAGGGGCGTCCCCGTCCCCGAGCCCACTCTAGGGGCCACGAAACCGCGAGACTGGGCACAGCAGTTTACCAAAGCAGACCTACTCCACGTCGCGCATCACCTGTGCGATCAACCCGGAACTCAGTTTTCCGGACCGCGATGCCAGCGTGAGCTTCTCGAAGTCTCCACGCAGGTATTTCAATGCGAATTTCTCCGCATCAATTTCGCTCCGCGTGCGCACGCCCAGGCGACGTAACAGGGGCAACGGTGGACACCAACCGCTCACGCCATGCATCAACAAAAACGCCACCACGGTTCCACTCAGCCACAGCGCTTTGCGGTATCCTGACGCGGCCAGAACCACTCCGGTCAGCGCCAAGGTGGAGGCGTTTGTCTCCAGCCAGCGCTCCACGCTCCACTCGCGATCCAATTCCATGATGCGCGTGGTCAGGTCATAGGGAGGGCAATTCATGTAGCGTTCGATGTTACGCTCCAAAGCTTCATCGACGCGCTTATTGGCGGCGATACTGGAACTCCGGCGAACACGACTGGTTTCAAATGGCGATGAGCCAAGGGAGGATGTTGCAAAGATCATTTCGCAACCTAGCCCGCGTGCCCGCCGTTGTCGCGGGGTGCGCGGCCCCAACGCGTTCACCGGCAGGCACCCTAGGTGTCGCGCCCCCGGAGCATGTGCTCGCGAGGGCCGTGGGGACAAAACCTACATCAATCCTAGGCGGTCCACTTGAAAATCAACGTGGTCAGCGGGGGGATCATCAGGTTGATGCTGTGCGTGAAACCGTTGCAGGGGATCTCGTCGGCCATGCGGCCGCCTTCATTGCCGAGACCGGAGCCGCCGTAGTATTCGCTGTTGGTGTTAAGCACTTCCTTCCAAAAACCAGCGCGCGGCACGCCGATGCGGAAGTTGTCGCGCATCACCGGCGTGAAGTGGCCGACCACGGCGAAGAACGTCTGCTCAGACTCATTCTGGCGCAGGTAGGAGATGACGCTGGCCGAGCCGTCGTGCGCGTTGATCCAGCGGAAGCCGCGCCAGTCGAGGTCGTGGCAGCTTAGGACGGGTTCGTTTTTATAGAGGTGGTTGAGCTCGCGCACGAGCAGGCGGATGCCGTCGTGATCCTTGTATTGCAACAGGTGCCAATCGAGGCTGTTGGCGTAGTCCCACTCGCGGGATTGACCGAACTCGCAGCCCATGAAGAGCAGTTTTTTGCCCGGCCACGCCCACATGTGGCCGTAGAGCGCTCGGAGGGTCGCGGCTTTTTCGGGAATGTGCCAGGCGCCCATCTTAAGGAGCATCGAGGCTTTGCCGTGCACCACTTCATCATGGGAAAACACGGTGACGAAGGCTTCGGAATACTGGTAAAGCGCACCGAAAGTCAGGTCGTTGTGATGCCATTTCCGGTGGATAGGCTCCTTCTGGAAATACGTCAGCGTATCGTGCATCCAGCCCATGTTCCACTTGTAGTCGAAACCGATGCCGCCGTCCTTGACCGGCTTGGAGATACCGGCGAACGCCGTCGATTCCTCGGCGATCGTGAGCACGCCGGGATAATACGAGTGCACCAGCTCGTTGGTGTTTCGCAGGAAATTGATCGCCTCGATGTTTTCACGTCCGCCGAACTCGTTGGGTATCCACTCGCCTTCCTTGCGTGAGTAATCGAGGTAAAGCATCGAGGCCACCGCGTCGACGCGCAGGCCATCGAGATGGTAGAGGTCGATCCACGCGAGGGCATTGGCCACGAGGAAGCAGCGGACTTCGTTGCGGCCAAAGTTGAAGATGAGCGTGCCCCAATCCATGTGCGCACCTTGGCGCGGATCGGCGTGTTCGTAGAGGTGGGTGCCATCGAACTCGGCGAGCGCAAAGCTATCGCGCGGGAAATGCGCCGGCACCCAATCCAGGATGACGCCGATGCCGCGCTGGTGCATGTGATCGACGAAGAACGCAAAATCCGCCGGCGTGCCGAAGCGCTGCGTGGGCGCGAAGAAACCGGTGACTTGGTAACCCCAAGAACCGTCGAATGGATGCTCCGCGAGCGGCATGACTTCGATATGGGTGAAACCCATATCGACCACGTAGTCGGCCAGCATCGGCGCCACTTCGCGATAGCTGAACGGGCGGTTACCATCATCGAGCTTGCGCTTCCAAGAGCCGAGGTGAACCTCGTAAATCGAAACCGGGCGATCAATGAGACCAGCCTCGGCGGCGCGTTTCTGCAACCAGGCGGCATCGTTCCACACATGGGTGCGCGGATTGCACACGATAGTGGCGTTGCCCGGAGGTGCCTCGAAGTAGGCGCCGTAGGGGTCGGTCTTGATGAGGATGTTTTTGGCCTGATCAAGGATCTCGTATTTATAGAGTTCGCCCTCGCCGAGACCGGGGATAAACAGCTCCCAAACGCCCGACGCCCCGAGTGGGCGCATCGGATAATAATGACCGTCCCAGTGATTGAAATTGCCGACGACCGACACGCGGGCCGCGCTCGGCGCCCACACCGCAAACGACACGCCCGGCACTCCGTTTACAACCCGGAGGTGAGAGCCGAGCTTTTCATAGATGCGGTGCTCGTTGCCCTCGTTAAAAAGATACAGATCTTGCTCTCCGAGCGTAGGGAGAAATGAATACGGATCATAAAACTGGCGAATCTCGCCGCTGTGAAGGGTCACTCGAAGCTGGTATGGAAACACCTCGCTACGGCTCGGAATCAGCACCTCGAAGAAGCCCTCGGGTGCGAGCAGGGTCATCTCGGTCGTCGGGGCGGTCTTGTCGGCGAGATCGACCACTTCACAGGACTTTGCCTCACGCACGAACGCTCGCACCAAAACTCCGTTACTACGTCCTTTCTTATAAGGGCGCATACCCAAGAAATCATGGGGGCATGCATTACGGGCTTCGAGGAAGGTGGCGAGTTCGACTGTAGTAAGGATCACGCGTTATGTTGGGTTGTCAGGACTGTGTAGACTCACTGATGACACGTCCAGTGTGGGTTTTACAAAACTAGATAAATCAGGTGGCTACCTGATGGCCACGTCAGGAGGGTTCACCGGAATCCTATCAGTGCACGCACCGCAATGGCTTCGCGGTCCAAGGTGGCCCGCAGCCCGCTTGCAAACGCCACCGCGTCGGCCCCGTCGCCATGCAGACAAACCGTATCCACCGCGATCATGACGTCGGTGCCATCCGTCGCACTCACCCGCCTGGCCCGGATCATGCGAACGACTTGGTCGGCGGCCACCGTTGCGCTTTTGAGCAACGCGTCAACCCGACTACGCGGGGTGAGCGAGCCGTCCGCTTGATAAGTGCGGTCCGCAAAGACCTCCGCCGCGACCTTGAGTCCCCTCGCCCGACCTGCGGCGAGCGAGGTGCTGCCCGCGAGACCATAGAGACACAGGCCTCCACCCAATCCGGCAACCGCCTCGCCAATTGCAGCCGCGACCGTCGCATCGCGCGCCGCCAAATTATAAAGCGCACCGTGCGGCTTCACGTAGGTCACCGCCGCGCCTTCCTCGCGGGCAATCGCGCGCAACGCCTCCACTTGATCCCGCACCAACGCCACGATCCCACCTGGCGGGAGGTTTAACTCCCGGCGTCCAAAGAACTCTCGATCCGCAAAACCCGGGTGCGCACCGATCGCCACGCCATGGCGGAGCGCCAGCCGCACAGTAGCTCGCATGGTCGCTTCGTCGCCGGCGTGGGCGCCACACGCAATGCTTGCCGAGGTGATCAGCGGCATGAGCGCCGCGTCGTCCCCGACGCCTTCGCCGAGATCGCAGTTGAGATCGATGGCCGGCCCCGTCGTCATGCGCGGAGGAACTTGGCCCGAACGCCTAGCTTAAGCAGGGTCAGCGAATGCTCCTGCTTCAGATAAAGTGACTGGGCTTCGCCTATCGATATCTCTAGGAAACGCATCCCGGTGCCCGGTCTGGCCTGAGCGAGCCGGGGCAAGTCCACGGAAATGACGTGTCCGATTTTCGGATACCCGCCGATCGTCTGGCGATCAGCCATCAATACGATCGGATTGCCGTCCGGTGGCACTTGCACCGAGCCCAACGCCACGCCCTCGGAGGTGAGCTCCCGCGTTTCTTCCAATTGCAACGACGGCCCCTCCAGCCGCAGTCCCATGCGATCCGAGCGGGCGGTCGTCTTGAAGGTGCTCGCGGCCAATGCGCGTCGGCTTTCCACCGAGAACC
>Ga0163150_10002121_pt1 | contig 31569 bp, 23 predicted proteins | sample OliLakLV19P2IB_FD_148628 | JGI IMG/M metagenome (GOLD analysis project Ga0163150, IMG submission 148628) | Freshwater microbial mat bacterial communities from Lake Vanda, McMurdo Dry Valleys, Antarctica - Oligotrophic Lake LV.19.P2.IB | ecosystem: Environmental > Aquatic > Freshwater > Lake >...
AGCTCGCACATTTGCGTCGCCGCGACACGATCTGGAATCTGGTTCAGCGGATCGCGCTCGCGCTGTTCTGTTACCAACCCCTGATGTGGCGGCTGGTCTATCGGCTTGAGGCAACGGCGGAAGAAGTCTGCGATGACTACGTCGTTCGGCATTGCACCGACCGGACGGGCTACGCGGAACAACTGGTCGCGCTGGCCGAATCCAATTTGCTCGTACCCAACATGGCGGGTCTCGGCATGTTCAAAACCAGCCAGTCAATGCTGGGCCATCGCGTCTCGCGAATCCTGGACACCACACGCCAACTCACTACGCATTTGAATTGGAAAACCATCATCGGAGTAGTCGCATTGACCGCCGTTTGCGTAGCACTCGGTGGACTGTTGGGGAGTGGCAAAGGTTGGTCCCCAGGAGTATTTTCTGCGTCGTCGGAATCGAATGAACCATCCGAATCTACTGCTCGATTCAGCGACCGGTTGATTTGGGTTTCCGGTCGCGTTCTGGATCATCAAGGGCAACCCGTTCGGGACGCCTTAATTCGGGCGGTTGCCTACCAGCATTTTTCCAATGAACTGGCGATTCCGGGTCCCTACGCGTCGACGGTAACGGCGAACGATGGCCGGTTCGAGGTGTCATTCGATTCCTCAATAGTTCTTTGTTCGGGTTCCAGGTTTGATCCGAGTGTGAATTTCCAGATCGTGGCAACGGCAGAAGGACATGGAATTGCCTGGAAACCCGCTATGAAGCTGAATGTTGGCACGGAGTCAGATTCCGATGTCTTCTATGAACCTTTCGATCTCCAAATGCCGACCGAAACGATTCCGGTTCAATTGCGGGTGATCGATCCGGAAGGGCGCCCCATTCCGGAAGTTCGGGTCCAGGTCATGGGTCTGACGGCGTTTTCCGGTGACGACCTGGATTTGTTTCTTGCGGCTGCAGCCAAGGGTGAATCATTCCGTTCGGCGATGCAAGTGGTCAACACGGACGGTTTCAGCCGATGTTTGACCGAAGGGGTGTCAGATGCTGATGGAAAACTCGAATTGACCGGCTTGGGCGATGGTCGAATTGCAAGTCTCCGTTTGACGGGGGCGAACATTGCGCTGACCGAAGGCAATGTCGTAGTCCGGGACACTGCGGCGTTTGTCCTTTCGGACGAGACGATGCTCGGTTTCCAGTGGTCGTATCAGGGTGCCAATGCCACGTTCACCTGCGAACCGACGCAACCGATCGAAGGGCGAATTGTCGATCTGGAAACCAACGAACCTCTCCCTGGCGTTCGCGTTTTCAGTTCCAAATTTGCTGGTTTCGATGTTGGAGGATTCCACACTTTGCAAACCGTGTCCGATCAGGAGGGTCGATTTCGGTTGGTCGGAATGCCCAGGGGTCCTGGCAATTCCATTTTGGCTGTGCCCGGCGACGACCTGCCTTATTTCATGTTGCGATTTGATGTTCCCGAAGCGGACGGTCTTCAGCCGGTGCAAATGGAACTGGGACTGCAACGCGGAGTCTGGATTCGTGGTACAGCAAAAAATGCCGAAACAGGCTTGCCCATTCCGGATGCGAGGCTCTATTACATCCCGTTCCTTTCCAACGAATTCGCCAGCCAGTCGGTTGCTTTTGGGCGCGGTCAATCCTGAAATGCAGGGTCGGTACACAACGGCGGCGGACGGCTCATTCCAGTTGGTGGGGCTGCCAGGCAAAGCAATCGTGGGATTTCACGCCATTCGGCAATCAGAATTCCCCGAAGGGATGGGTTGGAATGAAATCGACCCGTCTGAAAAACGGACAGAGAATGGGCGTGAATCGGCTGCGACTTTTGGGGTCCCAATCTTTCCAATGCCATCCTGGCCAACTGCGATGAAACAAATCGCCATCGACCCGGACCAGCAGGAATTACAGGTTGATTTCACATTATCTCAAGGGCTGTCCATTCCCCTGAAAGTCGTTGATGAACTGGGACGTCCGCTGGGCGGCGTCCAAACCCAACAGTTGCGATCCGAAAGGGAATTGAACTACCGCACGACTTCTTCGGAAGTCCGGGCATCAGGATTCACGCCAGCTCGCAAGCGCCATATTGTGTTTCATCATCAGGAACTGGGGCTATCACAAATCATCGAGCTCGATTCTTCGGATTTCGGGAAGGACAACGAGTCTGCCGCGCCGAAAGTAGTTCGACTTCAGCCCAATGCGCGGGTGAAAGGGAAACTGGTCAACAGCGAAGGTGACCCGGTCGCCAACGCGCTGGTCCGGGCGTCCCTGAGCGGTTCACGGGATTTCAACCTCGACCTTCAGGTGACTGCGATCAACCAACAGGGGGAGTTTAAGTTTTCGGCTTTTCCAGGCGCGAATTGCAGTATCCAGGCGGAAACGGAGAAAGTAAATAATGTTTACATGGTCTACAGGGATCTCGCAATCGACCCCGGCGAACTGATTGATCTGGGCACGATTGATATTTCCACAAAAGATCGCGCGGAACCGAAGCGGACCAAACTTGGTAGTGTCGGACTTGATGAAAATAAGTCATTCACTAAAAACGATGCTGATCCAGAAATGATTTCCGTGTCAGGCAATGTGATTGATGCAAACAAAAAGCCGGTTGCGGGGGCGGATGTTGTTGTGCGGTTGCGGTATCGGCCGACGCAGATGCCGGAACCGTTGTGCCGGACGACTTCGGATGCTGCGGGAAATTTCAGGATTGAATATCCGGCGGCGGCTGTGGTTCCCTTTTTGGGACTGCAAAAGGATGATTTCAACACGACGATCGAAGTCACCAGGGAAGGATTCGTTCGGAACTGGATCGATATTGCCTACATCAAGGATTCGCACGCAACGGTTGAACTTTCGACCGAATCGGAAGACGTTGTTTTGAGTCTGGTGGATCTCGAAGGAAATCCGATTCTGGGAACGGCGACGGCCGAGATTCGAAGGATTACCCGGTTTGGCAAGCCGATCGCAGAAATACTTGCCGCTGCGGATGGCTCCGGCCATCCGCATGAAAGTGCAATGCTACCGGATGGATCTTTCTATACCTCGATGAAATACGAGTCGGACGAAAATGGGCGAATCAGGTTTCCGGGACTGGCACCCAACTGTTTGTATGTTGGACAAATTAATGGAACAGACATCGCCAATCACTTCTTTGAGTTTGCCACAAGTATCAAAAATGATTTCGGATACGATTCGGGCGACGAAATGACACATGAGTACGAAGTGGTTTTCGCGAATAGATCGATGGTTCCCTGTGAGCCTGGTCAAAGAGTCACCGGTGTCGTGCGCGACGGCGACACGGGCAAGCCGATCGAGGGTGCTGAGTTGATCGGTACAAGTTCACCGGCAAACAGTTATTTCAGGTTGGAGATATTCTCGGGACAGTCGGACGGTGAAGGCCGTTTTTCAATACCGGGACTGGGGATTGGAGAACGAAATGCTTTTTTTGCGATCAACCAGTCGGACAAACCTTACGTTTCGAGACACATCCGATTGCCGACGGTCAATCATGCCGGCCCGTTACAACACGATTTCGAAATGTATCGGGGTGGACGGATTCGCTTGTTAGTAGTCGATTCGGCAACGGGAGAGCCGATGCCTTCAGCCTATTTGCAATATTCGCCGCTTTATTCAAACCCGGCCAATGAGAATTACCCGGAACACAAATTCATCGGGTTGTTCGGCAGTTGTCCTGGCGAAGTCGTAATGACTGACAGCGAAGGGAAATGTGAACTGGTTGGATTTCCGGGACAGGGAATCGTCAGTATCACCATTCGAGATTCGAAAATCCGCACATTTCAGGGTGGCGCAGAAATCACAAAGGTTGTGGGCCCGGAAAAATTCCCGCCTGCGGATGGCAAATTCGGTGATTTTATTGTGGCCCGAAATCCCATCTCGCCAAGATTGACGGCGGTCAGGCTGGTTGAGATCAAAGATGTCGATGTGGTGACTGAGATGCGAATAGAGATTGATATGACGCCGGTTACAGAAAAGGGGAACGCGCGGTAAGCCCCCTCAGCCCGACCCTCTCCCCCGCTAAAAGAGCGGGGGAGAGGGAGAGTAGAACAATTGTCCCCAATTATTCCCGAACAAAGACTTGGTCCTTCAAACACTCATCGAACCAGGCAGATGAACTTTCAGCCCTACAAACCGACAACCGAACGGCCGTGGAATTTGCGGCGGGTTTGGACTTTGCATCGGCGGGTTGGGTTTGCGGCGACGTGGAGCGAATTGCAGCGGGATTTGGCTGATGGGCCGGTGAAATCGATAGACTGGATTTTGGCTGGCGAGTGTCGTGGCGATGGTGTGCCGGGAAATTTCCCGGAAATGTCGCGAGTCATTGGGGATTCCGCAGTGGCTTCGGATCGACCGGAACGTTTGGGAGCGTGGTGGATTTACCAGATGTATTTTTCGCCCGACCCGTTGCGGGAGCGAATGGCGATTCTGTGGCACAATCATTTTGCGACGAGCAATGCCAAGCTTGAAAACGTCCAGTTGATGCGGGAGCAAAATGAAATCTTTCGGCACCACGCCATGGGCGATTTCAAAAAGCTGTTGTCTGCAACGCTCAAACACGCGGCGATGTTGAAATGGCTCGACGGGGACGAGAACCGGGCCGGGAAAGCGAACGAGAATCTTGGGCGGGAGACGCTCGAGCTGTTTACGCTGGGAGTTGGCATTTACACGGAAGCGGATGTAAAAGATGCGTCCCGGGCACTGACCGGCTGGTCCGTTTCGCAAAACAAATTCGTGGTGCGAGATGACTGGCACGATGCGAATGAAAAAACGATTCTGGGCCAAAAAGGAAATTTCGCTGGTGACGATCTGGTCGAGATTGCATCGAAACACGAATCGACGGCGCGGCGATTGGCGTGGCGATTGTGCAGCGAGTTTCTGAGTCCCGAAGTTGCGACGGATGATGGAATTGGCGAGCTGGCGAGAATCCTGACCGAAAGCAAATTGAACTTGCGGGTTGCTGTAGAAACGATTTTGCGCAGCGAATTGTTTTTCAGTGACGAAAACCTGAAACGCCGAATTGTCGAACCGGAATCGTTTGTGGTTGGTGCGGTGCGGGCGCTGGAAATATTTGGACCACCGGCCAGCACAATGGTACTGGTTGACTGGGTCGAGCAACTGGGTCGCAAACTGTTTTATCCACCGAATGTCGGAGGCTGGCCGGGTGGTCGGGCGTGGTTGAATTCGCGAACGATTATCGCGCGGGCAAATTTCGGCGTGTCGCTGGTTAGTGGCGGGTTGCATCAGGGTGGCGCGGCACCGGACCTTGCTGGTTTGGTGCAACGCCGCGCAAGATCAGCGGCTTTGCCCGACGCGGCGGTTTTCTTCAGCGAGTTGCTGACGGGAACAACGCCGGACGACGGAGGCCGGGAATTGGCCACGAATGCATCAGAGGGATTGAACGACGCGAATGAGATTTTGCGGAATATGATGGCGCAGATTCTGGCGAGTCCGGGGGCGCAGTTGGGGTAGCACGTAGCCGTTCACTCCGTGAACGTGCTTGAGGTGTTGAGCGTTTTCACGGAGTGGAAAGCTACGTAGTGAGTCAGACGGATCTTTCAGAAACGAAAGGGAGCACAATGTTTCGGCGACAATTTTTGAAAACGTCGGGGTTACTGTCATTGGCGCCGATGGTGCCGCAGTTTGTGAATCGGTTGGCGGCATCGACCAATGCGGAGACCGACCAGAGAATCCTGGTGGTGATTGAACTGAACGGCGGGAACGACGGGATCAACACTTTGGTGCCCCATGCGGACGATGAGTACCGAAAGGCGCGACCCAAGCTGGCACTCGATCCGGCGACGTTGCATTCGATTTCCGATTCGATGGGGCTGCACCGGTCGATGCGGGCGAGCAAAGAGATGTTCGACGCGGGCGAACTGGCGATCGTCAATGGCGTGAGTTATCCGAATCCCAATCGAAGCCATTTCGACAGCCTCGACATCTGGCACCAGGGCCGAATCGGGGCGCGGCGCGAGAGTGGTGCGGGCTGGATCGGTCATGCGATGGATTTGGGGAGGAAGGCCGACTCGACGGGGATGGACGGTTATTTCGTCGGGCGCGAAGCGGTTTGGCCGGCGATGATTGGTCGGCGTGCCCAGGTGGCGGCGCTCAGTCGTTTCGCTGATTTACAATTGGCTTCGCGCATCCAGCCCGTTCGCCCGGCGGCGCATGACGAGGATATCGCGTCGTTTGTTCAGCGACAGGTTTCGGATTCATACTTCAATGCCCGGCGGCTGGAGTCGGCGATGGACAATGTAGAAGTGGGCGCGGGTTTTCCGGACGGGCGGCTTGGCCAGCAATTGCGACTGGTTTCGCAGTTGATCAAAAGCGGTTCGGCCGCGCGGGTTTATTACACGATCCAGGGCGGCTACGACACGCATTCGATTCAACTCAATTCGCATGCGGACCTGTTGTTCGAGTTATCCTGGGCAATGAAAGCGTTTGTGGACGATTTGAAGAAGGATTCGCTGGACGACCGGGTAGTGGTTATGGCTTTCAGCGAGTTTGGTCGCCGCGTCAATGAAAACGTATCGATGGGGACTGATCACGGGACGGCTGGGCCAGTGTTCGTGGCGGGGAGTCCGGTTCGGGCTGGTTTAATTGGTCAGGCAACGAATTTGACTGATCTGACAGATGGCGATTTGAAGCCGCAGTTTGATTTCCGCCAAGTCTATGCGTCGTTGCTGGACAAATGGCTGGGGAACAATTCGATCGAAGTGCTTGGCGAATCGTTCGAACATCTCGAATTGGTGTAAGTGTTTCTGCCGTTTTTGATGGACACGTTTCAACGACGGGAAATTCTTTTCCGAACCTTTTTGCCAGTCTGATGCTCTTTCGATAAAACCGGTTGCGATTTGTTCAGTTTTCCATCCCGAGCTGTTCTGGTATCTGTCGCTGGTAATCGCAGTCCTGAGCTTCATCGGATTCCGGATGTTGAACAACCGGTTGGAAGCCGAAGTGTTGCCTGGTTAGGGCCGAATCGAGACCAACTTCCGCTTTTGTTTGCCAATTTGGGAGGTCGAGGCTCCTGCCGAGACATCCATGCGAGGAACCTGTTTCGGCGGGAGCCTCAACCTCCCAGGATCCCGGAAGCTATTTTGACCAATTCCTTAGACATAAAAAAAGCCGCCTCCAGTTCGGAGGCGGCTTTGTTTCAAACAAAAGCCAAGACTATTTGTCGGCTTTTTCTTTGATCAGCTGGTCCAGGAACGCCTTGATTTCGGCGGCTGCGGGACCGGGGTTTGCCATCGCTTTGGTCTGGACTTCGATCGCCTGGTCCAGTTTCCCCTGTTTGTGCAACAGGTGTGCCCAGGTATCAAGGATCGAACCATCGTCCGGAGCGAGGGCGGCAGCTTTTTCAGAGGCAGCTGTGGCGGCTTCCATCAGGGCTCCGTCAAATCCGCTGTCTCCCTGGGACATCTCGAAGAGGGTCCAGGTAATCTGGTTCAGCATTTGCGGATCGGCATTTTCTGCGTTGGCCATCTCGGTGAGAGCCTTGGCTGCCGCAGGGAAATCCCGTTGCTGCATCATCACGCTGAAGCGGATCATGCTGATCTGGGCTTTTTGTGCCGGAGTTGCGGTCGCAATAAGCGCGTCCAGCATCTCCAGGCCTTCTTTCATGTTGCCGGCCTGCAGCTTTTCGAACGCGGGCCGGGCCTTGATCTGAAATTCCATGTCACCCAGCATCTCCAGCCGGTCTTTGTCACCAGCAGCATCGGTGCGGGCTTTTGCGATCAGTGCCAACGCGCCTTCCGTGTCACCGTCCTGCATCAGGGCCGTCAGCTTCATTTCCATGATCGCCGATTCCTGTTCCTTGCGGAAAGCAACCGCAAAGGTTTCGCGATCCCAGGTACCTCCGACAACTTCACCCAGCGGAGTGTCCATCTCCATCGGATGTCCGATCCATTCGACCAGGCCGGTTTTGCCAACGATAAAACAGCAGGGAATTCCCGACTGGCCGGCAGCACGGAAATAGTCTTTTTCCACTGAGCCGTCAGGGTCACAGGTCAGGCAGTAAACGCTGGTCAGTTCGCCGTAGGTCTTGGGGGCGTTTTCGCCCGGGCCTTCGAATTCCTTTTCCAGAAATCCGTTGACGATTGCAATTTCTTCATCACTGACACTGATAATCTGGACACCCTTGTCGGCGTATTTCTTCTGGGTCTCTGCAAGATGGGGCATGCTGCCGATGCAGGGGCCGCACCAGGTTGCCCAGAATTCGACAACGTAGACCTTGCCGGATTCGATCGATGTTACTTTCTGGAAAGCGCCGTTGCCGTTGCTGACCCAATGTTCGATGTCGAGGTTCGGTGCTTTGGACCCGATCGTCAGCATCGCTGGCTCGTCATCGGTTATTGCCGTGCTGCCTGTTTCTGTTTTCTCAGCAACGGTGTTGCCCACTTCTTGCCCGTAAGAATTCAATTCCGGACATGCCGACACTGCCAGGATTGCCATGGCCGCTACCGGCCACGACAGGATACTTCTCCAAATCATTTTTTGCCTCAATACTTTTTCGACGGCACTCCAACGGGAAATCCCGGCACAACAATATGGCGGAACGGATGCCTGTTTTCAGACGGAAGAATATAACAGAAGGATGCATGTCCGGGAAAAGAGCCTGAAATGTTCCATCGGACCAGGCCGGTGCGGGAAAAACCGGCAGATCGCCCCATTTTCCCGGGGCACTATTTGCTTTTGCCCACGATTTTTGGTGGCAGCGGTTCTCCGGCCGGCACGAATTTCATTGAAATCGAATTGACGCAATGCCGCGTGTTTTTTTCGGTATAGCCTTCCCCTTCGAAAACATGTCCGAGATGCCCGCCGCAGTTGTTGCAGACGATCTCAACCCGCATGCCATCTGCATCGGGAAGCCGCAATACAGTTCCGCGGATTTCGTCGTCAAAGCTGGGCCATCCGCAATGGCTTTCGAATTTGGCGTTCGACCAGTACAGAGCCGCATTGCAGCGCCGGCAGATGTAAATCCCCGTGGCCTTGTTGTCCGTGTACTCGCCGATCCCCGCGCGCTCGGTACCCTTGTTCAGGATGACTTCCCTCTCGGCCCCGTTCAGCTTGTTGAAATCGCCTGGTACAGTTTCCTGTTCTGGCATGGCGTTGACTCCCAAGATGGTTTCGATCTGTTCCCGCGAATTTTTTGCGATCGCATTCATATCGATCTTTAACTCGTCCGCAATGGCACTCATTCTTGCGCCAAGGACATTGATCTGAGCCTGGTTCAGCGGACCTGCCGGCTTCCAGTCCTTGCCATCGATTGTCCGTACCAGAGTCTCCGGAAGGTTTTGTTCTTGCATGATCCGGAAATTGACAAAGAACTCATCATTTGCCTGGAGCTTTCGAACCGCCTGGTAATGTCCCAGCCAGACCGGCAATGCCGCGCGGGCTTTTCCCGAATAGTCGGCCGGATCAAATTCCTTTAACGGTTTCCATCCAATATCATAGGCAGCCGTAACGGACGGGTCGAACTTTTCCAGCCGCTGGATCACCCGGTCGAACCGTTCCCGGTCACGCATGATGGCGGCGAGAATTTCCGGTCCGGCCGTCGATTCCAGGGCACGAAGATCGACCGCTTTGGCATCGATCGCTCCCGGTGGAGGTATCAGGGCGGAATCGACTACCCGGCGAAACTGAAAGACCAACAGGTGGTAACCGGCTTCCTCGGCTTCGCCCGCCTTCCATGCGGTGATCGCTTTTTCAGCCGACAACAGTGAATTATCCGTTTGTGCCCGGAGCGAAGAATTCGCCAGGATCAAACCGGACGCGACAAGCAGCCCGAACATCAGAATCAGTTTTGTACGCACGAAATAGTTCTCCCTGGATCAGCCCCACTCCACGGGCGATCGCCAAGTATGGATTTTCACAAAACCGGCCAAAACAGTCGCGAGTAACAGGCTCCTGCCGGTTTTTCTGTCAATAACCTGCGTGTCCCGTAGTACAAATCGCTGCAAAAGGCCAAAGTGTTATTTGTCTTTGCAATTGTCCCGGTAATTATCAGGCGAATCGGGTGGCAGGTAAACCTCGAAAATCAAAAGGACGCGATTCCACCCCTTTTCGGGTGCCGTCCAACCTGCCCCCACCGGCACTTGGACTGGGAAGCGTGCTGCATTGCATTTTGGGAATTCCCCGCTTTCGGGCCCAAAGGATGATTCGCCAGGGCCAATTCATGGTAAATGGCTCCGTAATTCGGGATGTCAACCAAAGAGTCAAACCGGGGGACACGATCGACCGGGACCTGGAAGTGATCGAATCCCGGAAAGAGCCGGTTAAGAAACCGCGAAGTGCCAAAACGGTCCAGGTGCACCGGCCGTCCATTTTTTATCGAGACGAGCATCTCCTGGTCGTTTTCAAACCGGCAGGACTGCTGACCGTGCCGACACCCAAGCGGGAACGGAAAACGCTGGCAAACTGGCTGGCCAATGAACTCAAAGGGAGCCATTCGCACCGGGACATCCGTTTTGTCCAGCGGCTGGACCGGGACGTCTCAGGAATTATCGTCGTTGCCCTCTCGGATGAAGCCTACTTGCCGTTGCGAAAACAGTTCGAGCTGCACACCCCACAGCGCCGGTACGTCGCCCTGGTCACCGGCCAGGTCCAGCCACTGCAGGGGACCTTCAGCTCGATGATGGCAACCGGCAAGAAACTGGAGCGGTTTCAGGTTGAGTCCAAAGGGTTTGGCGAACGGGCGATTACCCATTATCGCGTGATGCAACAGGAACGGGACGCGGCGAGTGTGGAAGTCTGGCTGGAAACCGGGCGACGACACCAGATCCGCGTTCATTTCGCCGAGACCGGACATCCGGTACTGGGGGATGACCGGTACAAACGCCATTCGGCATCGCATCGGGACTGGCCGGGGAACCGGATTGCCCTGCACGCTGCGACACTGGAATTTGTCCATCCGGTGACCAATGAACCGATGCGTTTTTCCTCATCGGTGCCACGGGAGTTTACGGCCTTCCTGGAATCGCAGTCGAACGCAAAACCAATTGAGGGCAAACCGACAGGCCGCAAGACGACCGGCGGAAAAACGAAAACTGCCATGACCGCCAGGCCGTCAAAGTCCAAGAAGCCAACGGACAAGCGTGCAGGTAAAAAGCGTAATAAGTCCGATTGAAACCAGGTTCAGGACCAATCCCGCCCGGATCATGTTTCCCAGGCCCACCTGACCGCCGCCAAAAACAATTGCGTTCGGAGCCGTCGCGACCGGCAGCATAAACGCACAACTGGCAGACATCGCGGCAGGAATCGCCAGCAGTGCAGGATGGATTTCAAGTTCCATGGCCAGACCCGCGAGGACCGGTAACACCGAAGCCGTTGTCGCAATGTTGCTGGTCAGTTCGGTCAGAAACACAACCAGCGTGACCACCAGCAGAATGATGATAACGTCGGGCAAACCGTCCAAAAAAGCCAATTGATGGCCCAGGAACTCGGCGACCTGGTTTTCCTTGATGGCGGCCGCCAGTGACAGTCCACCGCCAAACAGCAACAGCACGTTCCAGGGGAGTGTTTTGGCCGTATCCCAATTCATCAGAAAGGTTGAGGTGCCGTTGGACTGCCGGCAGGGAATCAGGAACAACAGCAGTGCAGCCCCCACCACAATCGTTGAATCATTCAGTCCGCCCAGCGGGAAAAACGGATCGGCGGCATTTCCGAGGTTCAGCTTCGTGAGCAGCGGTCGGGTCATCCACAACATGACCGTGACCAAAAAAACGGCCATCGTCAGTTTTTCGCCGCGTGTAACTTTCCCCATCTTTTCAAGTTCTTCGCGGATCATTTCGCGGCTCCCCTCAACGTCGGACGACGGCAGCGGAAATAACAGCCTGACCAGAACGAACCATGCGACCAGCAGGAACACCAGTGAAAACGGCAGGCCCCACATCATCCACTGGGCAAACGAAATCTCCAATTGAAATTCCGGTGCCGTACTCTCACGCAAAAAACTGATCAGGATCACATTCGGCGGTGTCCCGATGATCGTGGCGATGCCTCCAATGCTGCTGGCATAAGCCGTGGCCAGCAGCAGGCAAACCGGAAAATTTTTGGCTCGCGGATCAGGCTCGCCAGTTGCACCGGCTTTGGCCGAAGATCGCGCGGCCAGGGCGATAATGCTGACCGCAATCGGCAACATCATTGCGACCGTGGCGGTATTGGAAATGAACATACTGAAGAGGGCAGTCACCGCCATGATTCCCGCGACGATCACCGGCTGTCTGGTGCCGAACCAGCCCAGAATGATCAGCGACATTCTCAGTCCCAGTCCCCAGCGCTGAATGGCCAGGGCCACGATAAAACTGCCAAGGAACAGGAAGATGATCCCTTCCGCATAGGGAGCGGCGGCAGCGTCCAGTCCAGCCACACCAAACAACGGAAAGCAAACAATCGGTAACAGCGACGTAACGGTCAGGTCGGTCGCTTCGGTCATCCACCAGACAGCCATCCAGACCATGATCGCCAGAGTCGCCCGTCCCGGACCGGTAAGCTCGGTCCCTCCGGTCAGCCACCAACAGAGCCAGGCCAGGACAGGTCCCAGCGCCAGCAGTCCCGCCCGGTTCCATCCGGAGACCATCCGCTGCTGTTCCAGAATTGCCTGCTCGTCCGCCATCCTGCTGTTTACCGTTTGGTTCGATCGCTGTTGAAACCGGCCAAAGAATATTTGCCCGCTACGATACCCGCAATTCCGGGCTAGTCCCACTTGGCAGTGGCAAACGCCCGGAAACCGGATGCCTGTTCTGTTGCTGAACCTTTCCCGGATAATCTGTCGTAATTACCTGGCGGGTGGCTTACCTGCAGCGCCCTGCGCCTTGACGCGGGCGGTCGATGCGCGATGATTAAAGGGTTGTTTTCAAAAATGGCTTTCGGCAGGCCGGGGGCTGTTTTTGAAAAACTCTGGGCCGGGCGGTACCGGTTCACGCAATCTTCTGGAGCGAAAATGCACAAGACCCAATTGCTGGCCGCAAGGGCCGGTTCGATTACGCCGGAAATGGAATTCGTGGCGGAGCGGGAGTCGCTGTCCGTCGGGACGATCCGGGACGAGGTGGCGGCCGGGCGAATGGTGATTCCGGCCAACAAGGTCCACTTGGCCGGCCGGCTGCAGCCGATGTGCATCGGGATCGCCGCAAAATGCAAGATCAATGCAAACATCGGCAATTCGGCCGTGACCAGCAACGTCGAGGAAGAACTGGAGAAACTCCATACGTCGGTTCATTTCGGATCGGACACAGTGATGGATCTTTCGACCGGAAAAGACATCGACAATATTCGCCAGGCGATCATCGACGCTTCGCCAGTGCCGATCGGAACCGTGCCGATCTACCAGATGTTGGAACACTTGGGGGGGAATATCGAAGACATGCGGCCCCAGCATTTCCTGGACATGGTCGAACATCAGGCCAAACAGGGTGTCGATTACATGACGATCCACTGCGGAGTGATGCTGGAACACCTGCACCTGACTACCAAACGGGTGACCGGGATCGTTTCACGCGGCGGATCGCTGATCGCCAAATGGATGATGGTCCATCGCAAACAGAATCCGCTGTACGTGCACTTTGATGATTTGTGCGACATCATGCGCGAATACGACGTGACGTGGAGCCTGGGGGACGGACTGAGGCCGGGCAGTATCGCCGATGCCAGCGACGAAGCCCAGTTTGCGGAACTGGACGTGTTGGGTGAACTGACCCGGCGCGGCCAGGAGAATGGAACCCAGGTGATGGTCGAAGGACCGGGGCATATTCCGATGCATCAGATCGAGATGAACATCAAACGGCAAATCGAAATCTGCAACGGAGCACCGTTTTATGTGCTCGGTCCGCTGGTCACCGATATCGCACCGGGCTACGACCATATCACCAGCGGAATTGGCGCGGCGATGGCCGGCTGGCACGGCGCGGCGATGCTTTGCTACGTGACTCCCAAAGAACACCTGGGCCTGCCGAACAACGACGATGTCCGGGCCGGGGTGATCGCCTACAAGATTGCGGCCCATGCAGCGGACGTTGCACGTGGCCGGCCGGGGGCACAGGATCGGGACGACGCGCTTTCAAAAGCCCGCTTTGAGTTTGACTGGAAGGAACAGTTCCGCCTGTCGCTCGACCCGGAGACTGCCCAGCGTTTTCACGACGAGACTCTGCCGCAGGACACCTTCAAGAGCGCACACTTTTGCAGCATGTGTGGACCGCGGTACTGTTCCATGCGGATTACCGATGACATTCGGAAAATGGCATTGGAACAGGGAAGTTTGGTGGAAATTGGCCAGTCCGGTTCAGAGGAATGATGGATATGCGAACTCTTGTACCGGTCCTGATTGCGGTAATTCTGGCGTTTGCGGGCACCACCCAGGCCGTGCAAACCGTCGCGGAAAACCCGGCCCGGAGTTTCGCGAAACAGGCGGCAGTCGACCATGCGGTCAACGTCGAGATGGAACGGCAGGGGCTGGTCGGCGTGGCCGTTGGCGTCTTGCATGGTGGTGAAATTGTCTACCTTGGCACTTATGGCAAATCCGACATCGAACGGGATTTGCCGGTGACCGAAAAGACGATTTTCAATTGGGCCTCGAACTCCAAGCCGGTTATGGCGGTGGCGGCGATGCAACTGGTTCAGGCGGGGAAGCTGGACCTGGACGCAGATGTGAGGAAATATGTCCCGGAGTTTCCCGAAAAAGAGCATTTGGTCACGGTCCGGCACGTGTTGTGTCACCAAAGTGGCATTCCGCATTACAGCAATGGTCGTATCATCCCGCTGCCTGTTGATGATTCGGTGCCACCGGACGATACGGTTCCGGCGCAGGCGATGTGGCGGTTTGCCGGTTCGCCACTGATTTTCGCACCCGGTGCCCGGCAGGACTATTCTTCGTACGCGTACATCTTGCTGTCAGCGGTTGTGGAGAGCGCCGGCGGGGAGCCGGTGAATGACCAGTTGCACAAGCGGATCCTTGATCCGTTGGGGATGGCCAGTTTTCAGATGGATGCGGCTGCGGCCGGCCAGGAGAACTGGACAAGAGGCTACCGGCGTAATCTTGCGGGCGAATTTCTGACGAACAACGATGTCGCCCACGCCTGGAAGCATGGTGCGGGGGGATACAAATCGGATATCGGCGATTTTGCGAAATGGGCCCAGTCGCTGCTGGAACCCAAACTGGTTGATTCGAAAACCGGGACAGCGATGTGGACCCGACAGACATTGTCCGACGGCAAAGAAGCGGGTTATGGACTTGGTTTTGTAGTTGAGGGATCCGGGGAGAGTCTGAAAATCTCCCATGGCGGCTCCCAGGAAGAAACGAAAACCAGAATGGTCATCTACCCTGCCAAAGAGCACGGAGTGGTCGTAATGTGCAACACCAACCACTGCGAACCCGGAAGAATTTCCTCAGCGGTGTATGCGGCACTGGCAGAAGCGAAATAGATTTCGGCGATTGTTGGAACCGGGGAAACAAGCCGGTTGGACAAAATTTGCAGGCCGGATTGGTTGAGTGGGCCGAAGTCCAGTGCTGGGTTTCATTGAGTCGAAGACTGCAATAGCCGAATTCAACCCCAAGGTTGTTGTCGGCGTGGCCCATGACATCGCGAATCCTGAAGGGATTGAAGCCAGTAGCCGGTGGTCGAGCGAAGGCGAAAACCACCGGTTGACGGGCCGATAAAACCACGCTTACCCCGGAGGGGTTACAGCCTGTGTCCTTGCTGCGACCCCTTCAGGGTCGAATGTGTTTGTTCGGCGGCCGACCGGTGATGTCGCTGCGCTCAATCACCGGCTACCGGCTGTTATCCCTTCGGGATATTTCGGAACCAGCGGAAAAAAAGAAAGGGGCGCTATATCGCTGGGGCGATGACGGTGCGTCGTGGGCCGTGCTTCCGTAGGGTCCCGCTGTGCGGACCACACTTGGACCACAATTTGTGGCGCCAATTGGACCGGTCCGCACAGCGGACCCTACTTTGGACCAGTCTATTGGCAAGCGAGGGCTGGTCCGCACAGCGGATCCTACTTTGGACCAGTTCTTTTGGAAGCGCGGGTGGTCCGCAGAGCGGACCCTACTCCTGGTAGAACGCGATGATTTCGGGTAAGGGGTATTGGTGAATTGGGAGGTCGGAACCGTCTACTTCCCGGAGCCTTTGCCAGGCGCGGGTTAGCAGCTGTTCACGGGATGATCGAAAATCACTGTCCAGTTCGGCCTTGGCAAACTCACCTGCGACAACGACTGGTTCAAAATCCGGATCGACTATGAACTGGGCCAGGGCCGGGTTGCAGCGGATGTGCCGTTCGGGGGTGGTGTGAAGCACTTCCGGATCGATCATGCCGGCAATGAAACGCAAGTACAGATCGCTGTCGGTGATCGACGCGACGTCCTCGCCGCAGACGCTGCAAAGGTATCCTTCATCGCATTTGACCATGGCAATCCGGACCTGGCGCTTCAGGAATTTGACGTGATTCCAAGTACATCGGCCATCGAGTACATCCCGGGCCCCTGGTTGGCGAGAAATTTGGCGGCGGCGATGGCTCCGGCGGCGTAACAATCGCGATTCGAGGCGGCCACCCGCAATTCGACCAGTTCACCCAGCATCCCGAACAGGATCGTGTGCTGGCCGGCATCGTCTCCGGCCCGAACGGCATGATAACCGATTTCGTTTCGTGGCCGCTGGCCAACGTCACCCTGGCGTCCGTGCCGGCTTTCGTTCGTACCGAGTGCGGCGGCAATGAGTTCGCCAAACTTCAGGGCGGTTCCGCTGGGCGAATCGGCTTTGTACCGGTGATGCCGTTCGATAATCTCGACATCGACGTCGGCGCTGACGTGTTTCAGAGTCCGGGCGGCTGAGGCGGCCAGCTGCATGGTCAGGTTCACTGCCAGGCTCATGTTGGGGGAATGGCAAACCGGATGTTGATGGGAAAGTGTCCGGATCGCTTCCCGGGCAGCTGCATCCAGGCCGGTGGTGGCGACGACCAGGCTGCAGCCGGCGGTTCGGGCGGCTTCGACTGCGGCCAATGTTCCGGCCGGTGACGAGAAATCGATAATCACTTGGGGATTGCCATGGATGGTATCGGTGACCGGCAATCCAATCTGTCCAGTTCCCGCCAGTTGGCCGGCGTCGGCGTTCAGAGAGCCGCTTCCGGAGGACGCGCAGGCACAGACCAGCATGATTTCCGGATCGGCGTGACCGAGGGCAATCAGCCGTTTTCCGACCCTGCCGGTCGCCCCAAAAATGGCTGTGCGGACAGGCAGGACTGGGATGCGTGACGACATGCCGGGAATACTCCGAAAAACGCTGCCTGAAAAAAAGGTTCCCGGATCAACAGGCCGGGTTCGCGTATTTATAAGTCAGTTGGAGTCAGTCCACAAACGGCCGGGAGCCGGCTTTTGCCGCAAATTACCGCCTGATTCGCTGTAGAGAGGCAATTGTTTGTTGCAGTTTTGAGGCTGGCAACCAAACTGGAATCGAAACAGTTGTTGGACAGTCCTTACCCGGCCGTGTCCCGTGGATGCCAGTTCGGCGACCGCAATCGCGTGGAAGATAACCCGTTTGAACTACGGCCCTGCGTTCTGCCGCCAGTGCGCGGCAGAACAGGCGATTGGGGCGGTATTTGCGGGCAAAATAAGGTTCCAAATCGGGGCAAAAACTGTTTGACGACGGTGCACCCCGTGCCTAGAATGTGCCGCTCGTTGAGATCGGCGGCGAACCATGTTTTGGAACAACCTTGTAATTTTCGGGCACGTCGAATCGACAGTGGAGAGAAGATGAACAAAGCAAGAATGAAGAAGACGGAACTAAAACCCTACAAAGAGCTTTTGCTGGCACTTCGCCTACGTTTGCGGGGCGATGTTCACGCGATGGCGGACGCAGCACTGTCCCGTTCGGGCGGCAACAATGGCGGGGCAGCTTCGGCAGTTCCAAGCCATATTGCGGATATGGGGAGCGATACGTTCGAGCTCGACAACACGCTGGCGCTGATCTCCAGCGAGGGGGAAGCGCTGGTTGAGGTCGAAGGCGCACTTGAACGGATTGAGGAAGGCGTTTATGGTTCGTGCGTCGAGTGCACCAGCCGAATTCCCAAAAAACGGCTGAGCGCGATCCCCTACACGCCGTATTGCATGAAATGTGCCAGTGAAATCCAGTCAGGCAACTACTCCTGATTCCAGCCTGTCGGGCCCGGTACAGAAAGCCGGAACTGCAGAAAACGAATTCCATCCAGGCCAGGCTGGCCGTGCGGCAAGCTTGGGCCTGTTTCTTTTTTTGGCGCTGGCCGGTTGTGCGATCGACCTGGTCTCGAAATCGATGCTGTTTGCACGGTTTTATGATCCGTCCACGAGATGGCAGGAACCGTGGTGGATGGTTGGCGAGGTCTTTGGATTTCAGGCCTCGTTAAATGCCGGTGCATTGTTTGGGTTGGGGCATGGCTACAGCTATGTTTTTGCCGGGGTCAGTGTGGTGTTTCTGGCCCTGATTCTGTTCTGGCTGTTGTTTTTGAACGGCTGGCGAGACCGCTGGATGGTTGTCGCGACCGGCCTGATCAGTGCAGGAATCTTGGGCAATTTCTATGACCGGATTGGTCTGGGATTCGGCCAGGGTTACCCGGAATCAGCCCGGTATTGCGTCCGGGACTGGATTCTGTTCCGGCTGGAAGGGGTCCCATTTTTCGACCCGTGGCCGAATTTCAATCTCGCCGATTCATTTTTGGTGGTCGGTGCCGGGTTGGTGCTGATCCATGCCATGTTTGTTTCGGGCAAGCAGCCCGCAGCGCCAAACCCGGAAACCCCGGAGTGACGTCTTGAACCAGGCTGATTTGAAAACGCGGTTGGAACTGGCTCGCGAAATCGCGGTTGCCGCCGGCAAGGTAACGCTGAGATATTTCCGGTCGACTGGCCTGGAAGTAATGCACAAACTGGATGGTTCGCCGTTGACGGTCGCGGATCAGGAGTCGGAACGGCTGTTGCGGGACCGAATTTCTGAACGGTTTCCGGGCGACGCCATTGTGGGGGAAGAGTTTGGCGAGCAGGCGGGAACGAGTGGTTACCGCTGGGTTCTCGATCCGATTGACGGAACCAAGTCGTTTATCACCGGCGTTCCGCTGTACGGCACGATGGTCGGCGTTCAGTTTGGAGACGAGGCCGTGATTGGCGCGATCTATTTTCCGCCGTTGCAGGAAGGGATGTTCGCGGCGAGCGGTCATGGCAGTTGGTACTTTTGTGGCGACAGCGAGCCGGTTCGCGCGGCGGTCAGCAAAAAAACAGATTCCACCAGGTCGACAGTCCTGACAACCTGTGAACATGCGCTGGCCAGGCGGATTGGAAACGATCGCTGGCGGAAACTGGGTTCATCGTTTGCGATATCGCGAACGTGGGGTGACGTGTACGGTTACATGCTGGTCGCGACCGGTCGTGCAGAAGCGATGATTGACCCGATCATGAACATCTGGGATGCGGCGGCGGTGCAGCCAATCGTTGTGGAGGCAGGTGGCAGTTTTACGGACTGGCAGGGGCGTCCGCGAATCGACAGTGGTGATTCGGTCGCGACCAACGGAGAATTGCATCAGACCGTGCTGGACGCGCTCGGTGCGGGACCCCTTTCCTCGCAGGATTCGCACTGAAAAAGGGAGCGGGTCAGGGCATCAGCAATGGTTTTCAGATTTTGCTCCACCGGGAGAGTCCGAGGTGGAAGCAGTGAAATCGATAAAAACGAGGCGCTGTCCAGACAGATAAGCCTGTGTTCATTTGGTATTCGAAGCCCCTAAGGAATTGGTCAAAAATAACTTCCCAGATTCTGGGAGGTTGAGGCTCCCGCCGAAACAGGTTCGCCCGAGAGTATGTCTCGGCAGGAGCCTCGACCACCCGAATTGGCAAACAAAAGCGGAAGTAGTTCTTGACCTGGTCCTAAGTGTCAACCTTCCATCAGCGTTTGGGCAGCGTAACTTGCCAGACGATGGTGTCTGTTCCTTCGCTGGTGATCAGGACGCTTTGGCCGTCGGGTGCATAGCAGATGGCTTCGCCTTGTTGCTGAGCGGGGAGCTGGACCAGTTTGGGTTTGTCCAGCGCAAGGACTTCCTGCCACGTCTGTTGGGGGTTTTGTTTCCGGTAGAGTTGGGCACCCAGGTACGACCGGATGATCAGGCTTTGCCGGTCCGGTGCGATGTCCATTCCGGTAATGGCCCAGGCCGAGATGCCGGCGATTCGTTTGGCCAGGAGTTTACCCGTGTCTTTCAGTTTGGCTGGCAAGTCGATTTGATAGACACCCGCCGAGCCGCTTTCAAACGGGTTAAACCTTTTTTCGACCAGCAGTACGGCCTCGCCATCTCGGGTTACGGCAACTGCCTCGCAATCGTGAGGGCCGTCTTCGTACTCGAACTCAAGTTCATGCACGTCTTTTTTCTCGATCGTCTGCTTTGTTTGGGTTCCGAGGGCTGAAAGTTCAAACAAATAGAGTTTGCAGTCCTTGCGTTTGAGTCCGTTGTCACCGACATCGGCGACCATCAGCCATTGGCGCCCGTCCGACTCAAAGTGGGACATGTCCTCCCAGTCATTGTTTTTGGCCCCCTCCAGTTCGACCGTCGATACCAGTTCACCGGTCGAGCTGGAAATCAGATAAAGTTCCGAATTGTCACCGCTGTCGTTGTGTGTCCAAAAGGATTTTATTTCCGGATCGGTAACGGCGATGCCGCTGCTCTCCTTGACCGATTTGGCATTGATCCGGCAAAGCTGGCGGAAATCCCCGGATTCGGTATTTCGGTCGGTGCGGGTTGAAGGCAGGTTATTTTCCGCCTTCACCTGGTTCCCGGCTTTGACCACGACTTCAGGTTGTGCAACCGGAGTTTCACAGGCCGGCAGTACGGCGATGGCAAGCATCAATAACAAAGGGCGTTTCACGTCCTGCCTCAACGATTTGCGGGAAGTATCCCGTGATGGAAATGGGCTAATCAGAAAGCTGGGCAACGGGGTCCATTGGACTGTGCTGAAAGCCGTTTCGCCATGGTATTTTTGTAAAAAAATACATGCTGCCTGTGAATCAACACGGAGAAATATCGGGAAAACCGCTCGAACGGTGGGGTTGGGGCCGTCGGCTCCGCTGGAAACTTGTTCGCTTCGGTGTCAGAATGGTGAATTGCCTGGGATCGTTGTTAAAGGCCATGGCTGATCGATTCGCCGGTCAGAGTTGGCGCCCGCAGGCAGGCAGATTTGGAGCGAGGAGGAATACCAATGCCGTTGTACGAAGTTGAGACAGAAGCACATATAATCATCACCTGGGCCGCTGACGAGCCCGCCGCGACCGTTGTCGTAACGGACAGCTACCCAGGTGAAAAGATCCTTCGATTGACCAAACGGCCAAGAGAAAGCTGGGTGATTTCCAAGGCGTTTTTGGGGATCAAGGGTAAGGGTGTCGATCCCTGCTCGGTCGCCCGCGATTGCCTGTCCAAGGCGGCGGGAGACAAGGTTCACGCAATCCGGCTGTACATGCACGAGACCGGTACCGATCTGGATCAAGCCAGAAAAGTGATCGAGTCCAACATGGTTATGGGCTGGTAATCAAATCTGGTTCGCCTGGACCGGGGCTCGGTCATGGAAATGAATGTCCCCGGGGCAGGACGATGGATTCCGGAAAGCTGTTTGCGGCGGGGTAAATCCGTGTGGCAAATGGGTGCGCCCCTCCCGGTTCGCGGCGAATTGGAATTTGAATCGTCAGTGAAATTCGGTTCGCTCGTTTGGCCCGGTTCAATTGACCGGGCTTGTTCATTGATTTTCCAACAAAGTTCCAAGAAGTTCGATTCGCCCGCGAATGAACGGGCTTTGGTGTTTGCATTGCTGCTGATTTCCCATTCCAAAATGACTTTGGTCAACCAATGCAACCGCTGATTACGCTGTCCGGCATTACGAAGCGATTTGGGGCACACCTTGCGCTGCGGGATGTTGATCTGGAAATTGGTTCAGGCGTTACCGGCTTGTTGGGCCCCAATGGGGCCGGGAAAAGCACGCTGATCAAGTTGCTGCTTGGTTTGGTTCGAAGCACGTCGGGTTCGGGAACGGTGCTGGGACAGCCGTTGGGTCGCAAAAATGGCCGCTGGATTCGAAGCCGGATTGGTTATGTCCCGGAGGACGACTGTTACATTCCCGGTTTGACGGGGGTTGAAGTTGTCCGTTTTTCCGCGACGCTTTCGGGGATGGATCCGGTCGAGGGTCTTCGCCGGGCCCATGAGATTCTGGACTTTTGCGGGATGAAAGAGGACCGCTATCGGGCGATCGAAGGATACAGCACCGGGATGCGGCAAAAAGTAAAATTCGCGGCTGCTCTGGTTCACGATCCCGATCTGCTGATTCTCGACGAGCCGACCTCTGGCCTGGACCCGGAAGAAAGAGATGCGTTGCTGTCCCGGGTCCGGATCCTCGCCAGGCGGCATGGCAAATCGGTTTTGTTATCGACCCATATTCTGCCGGACGTGCAATCGGTTTGCGACCACGTGATCATTCTGGCGAATGGACAAGTGCGGCTGAACCAGTCCCTGGAGGTGATCAATCGCCCGGTTGCCGATGTGATCTCGGTGCAAATGGATTCAGGTATTGGGGACTTTGTTCCTGCGTTGAAAGCACTGGGCTATCAGGCATTCGTGGACGATACGGGCAAGGTCGGCATTCGAAGTGGCGATGCGGCACTGCATGAATCGATCTGGCAAGTTGCCCGGGAAACGGGGGCTGTCGTTCATACCATCAGTCCGGCAAAGAACTCACTGGAGTCTGTCTTCCTGAAATCGATAGAGGAGCAGGCTGATGCCCGTACATGATTTGGGATACCGGTCGTGGGGAGGAGTCGTTCGCGGTTCCGTCAGCCGGGTCCTGGCGATTGCCGAGACCGGTTGCCGGCTGGCGCTGAAATCGACTTGGGTCAAGCGGATTCTGTTGTTTGCCTGGATGCCGATACTGTTTTGGGGTTCGGGTTTGTATTTTGCCGAACAGACTTTGCAGGAGTCCACGTCGAGCCTTCTGGAGAGGAGTTCGGCGGAACGGGCGATGCAGGAGATCGGTCGCGAGATTCGGGGCGAAGTGCTTCCCCTGGCGGTGGCCAATGAGCTGGATTTCATGCCGGGAAGTGCAGCCCTTGCTGCGGCGCTGCAGGACGCGGATTCGAATGAAACGAGGCGTGTGGTTTGGCGCTGGCTGCTGATGACCTATTTCCGGTATCCGCAGGCAGCTGCAATGATTTTTCTGCTTGGTTTTGTGGCACCTGGACTGGTGTCGCGGGACTTCCGTTCGCGGGCGTTTTTGTTGTATTTTTCCCGGCCGATCGGGCGACTGGAATATGTGCTGGGGAAACTGTTGATTCCGGCGATTTTTCTCACTTTTATTTCGACCTTGCCGGCTCTGGCCCTGTATGTGACCGGATTGTTTCTCTCTCCCGATTTGACGGTTATTGCGTTGACCTGGGACGTTCCCTTTCGGGTGATTCTGGCGACGCTGGTGCTGGTCATTCCGACTGCATCGCTGGCGATTGCATTATCCAGTCTGACCCAGGAGAGCCGCTTTGCAAGTTTTGCGTGGTTCGCGGTCTGGATGCTTGGTCAGGGAGCCTGGTTTGCCGTTTTGCTTTCACAGGCTATCAACATGGACAGCGAACCGGATCACATTCTGGAAATGGGTGGCATGAAGGGCTGGTCTCCCCTGTCGCTGTATATGGCACTCGGTGAAGTGCAAAACTGGGTATTTGGTTTTGACGAACTCAAAAACGTCTGGCCCAGCCTGCTGGTCCTGGTGGTCCTGTCGATGGTTTCGCTAGCGGTTTTCTGGCGACGGATCGGTCGCAGCATTCATTCCTGATTTTTTTCGCGGGCACATGATCGAGTTGCAATGCGTAACGAAACTTTACCGGTCCGTGATCGGGGTGAACGACATCAATTTGTCGTTAACGCCGGGTGCATGGGGTCTGCTGGGACCAAACGGTTCCGGCAAAACGACCATGATCAACCTGATTCTGGGCCAGCTGCGGCCGACGATCGGCCGGGTATTGCTGTTTGGACAAAATCCCTGGAAGAATGGACACCTGTTGCGACGGATCGGATTGTGTCCGGCGGTTGAGCCGAATTTGGTCCACGTCAACGCATTGCAGTGGGTGACTTGCCTGACGCGGATGCACGGATTTACGGCTGCTGATGCGAGGCAACGGGCGATTGCGTCCTTGACAGCATTGAAGGTGGACTACGCCATGCACCGGCCGATGCGGGAATATTCCCTTGGAATGCGGCAGCGGGTCAAACTGGCCCAGGCTATAGCGCACGATCCGGAATTGCTGATTCTGGACGAGCCCTTTAACGGGCTGGATCCGGTTGGGCGATATGAGATGACGAACTACCTGAAAGAATGGGTTCGTTTGGGAAAGAGTCTGATCCTGTCGAGTCACGTCCTGCATGAAGTCGAAGCGGTGAACCCTTCGTTTCTGCTGGTCTCGGGCGGACGGTTGCTGGCGTCCGGTTCGCCGGAGGATGTTCGCCGGATGCTTGCGGACAGTCCTGGCCAGATCGTGATCCGGACCGACAAGCCGAGAATCCTGGCGAGCCATTTGATGCGTGATTGTCCGGTCAATCATGTCCGTCTGGGGACCGATGGTGAGACGGTGGAAGTCTCTGCCGAAAGTGCGCTGGCGATTCGAACGTCGCTGCCGGGAATACTGGCTGAAACCGGCGCGACGGTAACCGAACTGCATTCGGCCGACGAGTCGCTGCGCAATCTCTTCTCGACGTTAATGAGGTACCACCGTGGAGAAGGCTGATTCAATTTCCGGCAACCGCGCCCTGTTTCACCGCATTCTGCGCGAAGGCCCTGCGGCGATCTGCACGTTTGAGCTGGTCCGGAATTTTACCGTCCAGCGGCTGATAGTTGCGGGAATCCTGGCCGTTTTTCCTCCGGCGATGATGTTTCTGATTCTGATCGTGCCCCGGTTGATGGGGGCGACGATGTCCGTGAATGCGCCTGAGTTGTTGATTCTGGTACTGGTTTCGATTTCGTGTTTCCTGTCCCTGCTGCTTTGGTCATCGACGATCGTGGACGCAGATCTGGAAGGCCGAACGTGGGTTTATATCGCCAGCCGGCCGTGGGGCCGGGTTTCCAGCCTGTTTGGAAAATACCTGGCCTCACTCTTTCAGTGCTGGGCTGTTTCCCTGTTGGCCATTTGCGGCAGTGTGCTGGTCGCATACGTGGCTGGTGATCTGGGGCGTGATTCGGTCAGACTGTGTCTGTTGCTAATGGCCGTTTTTGGCGTTGCAGCGATTGTTTACAACAGTGTTTTGTCCCTGTTTGGCGTGTACTTTTTCAGGCGGGCGATGTTGGCCTGTGTTGCCTGGGCCCTGGTTTCGGAACTGTTTCTCGCGTCAGTACCGGCGATCGTCCGGTTTATCTCGGTTCGATATCACATTCAGGAACTGGTATTTCACTGGATCGGATGGTTGATTCCGGATCCGGAATTCGGCGAAATATATCGTGGCGTATACGGTGATTTCGGAATTTGGTTTCACCTGGGAATTCTGGCAGCCATATCGGTCGTGACCATGTCAGCTGCACTATGGTGGATCAATCATCACGAATACCTGTCGGCCGAAGAATCGTAGCGCTGGTTGGACGGGACCAATTGCCGTTCGAATTCCATTTCGCCATGGACCGGCCACATCCCAGCCAGGTTTTCCAGCGGAAGCCTTCGGAATCCAGTCTCATCCGGATTGCGCCGGTATCCCCTGTGGAAATCACCATGGGGACACGACTTCGGTAGGTCTCCAGACTTGCCGGCGACAACCGGTCGCGATCGGCGCTGATCACAACGAGCTGGGGCCTGGCCAAATCGCAGAACCTTGGCGGATCGCTTCCCATACTTCCATGGTGTGGTGCTGACGCGACGGAAACAGGAAAGCCCTTCAACACCTGCAATTGCTCCATTCCGGGCGGTTCGATGTCGCCGGTCAACAACAGGCTTTGGTTTCGGAAACTGACAAACAGCACGATGCTGTCGGAATTGTCGTTTCCGCTGAAGGAAGCTTCTTGCGGTGCAATTGCTTCGCACACGACATCCGGTCCACAATCCAGCTCGCACCCCGCGAACAGAAGCCCGACAGGAATTCTCAGTCTGGCCAGATTTTCCAGAAGGAATCGGACACTGGCCGATCCGGCCTCGCCGCCCCGGGACAGCATTTGAGGACTGATCCAGACTTTGCCAACTGAAAACTGCTCGCACAGCGATGGGACCGAGTTGAAGTGATCAGTATCGGCATGACTGATCACAATCGCGTCAATGTGATCCACTCCGGCAGTCCACAAACAAGAGGAGACCGCACGCAACCCGCGATCGACGGAACCGTAACTCCCCGCATCAAACAAGAGATGCCTCCCGTCTGGCAGCCGTACGATCGCAGAACTTCCGTGTCCGACGTCCGCAAAAGTCACTTCCAGAGCTGGCGAGCCAGAATTCCGGATCATCCGGCTCACGGCTTCCGGAACAGTCCATCCCAGCACCAGCCAGACAAAGGTCATGGCCAGTGGGACCGGCAGGCGGAACTTTTGTTTGTCTTTTCCTGCCAGCCAGCCCAGAAAAGAATAGTAAATGCAAACCGACAGCACGGTTGGTCCAATGACCCAGGTGCAGCCCCCGGGGTAAGCTGCGGATACGGATACAAGCCAGGAGATCGTCGCCAGCGACCATCCGCAAATCCATCCACCGATCGCTGCGACAGGCGCGAGCCAGCCACCAAAGATCATGACAATCAAACCGCCATAAAGTGCCGACGACATTGGGAAAATGACCAGTGGGTTGACCACCAGTCCGATCGGCGAGAACAGATGGAACCGCAAGGCGACCAGTGGCATTGCGAACAGCCAAATCAGGCTGCTGACCCGAATCGTGCGACGAACCGCCAGCCCTATGGCCCGCAGCATTTTTTCAGGCCAACTGCGGGTTTGAAGAATCAGTGTCTGAAGCGGATCGACAATCCGTTTGCCTGGCGTGCGACGGTTTTCCCACACCAGAACACCGACCGCCAAAAACGAAAGCTGTGTGCCCGCTGAAAATACGCTGGACGGCGACAAGGCAATGATCAGGACTGCGGCGGCCGACAGAAGGGTACTGGACCTGCCGTACCTGCCAATGATTCGGGACAGACAAAACAGTGCGATCAGGATGGAAGCCCGGGTAACCGGCGTAGTGAATTCGACCGTCCAGGCATAAAAACCAACCGCCAACACAACCAGAACCAAACATGTCCGCCGTGGCAAAAGTCCCAACCGCAACAACAGAAACAGTCCTGCTGACATGATCCCGATGTGCAATCCGGAAATTGCCAGAATGTGAACGGTGCCGGTCATCAAATACTGTTGCCGGTCGTCGGGGCTGATCAGGGACCGGTTGCCCAGCAGGATCGCGGAAGCTGCAGCGACTTGCGAATCGGGAACGTAATTCTCTATAACGTTGCCCAAGTGCCGTCGGATTCTGGCACGCAGGCTGGCATTTACCGACTGCCACGAACTGGTGATTCGAACTGCATCTGGTGACCGGACGACGACCCAAACCAGTTTCCGTTCTCCGCGGCTGTATTCGCGAAAATTAAACTCGCCCGGGTTGGACGGCGATTCCATTGACTTGAGCTCGCCAAAGATCTCGGCGATGTCCCCACCGGTTGCGATGTCGAAAACTCCCCGGACGAAAACATCCACCTGCCCCGAGACCGGTTGCCAATTGGGACCATCGCGGATCGCCAGGGCGGCTGCGGAAAATTTGTAGCGTGGTTCGTTTGCCAGGGGAGACAATGGCGATGAAGATGGCCCCTCAATCAGTTTTGGTTCACCGGCAAGTCTGACCTTGATCGCCACCGGGCTACCGGTCACGGTCGAGTAACGGCCGATTTCGGATTCGGGGTAAACATTCCACCAAACATGATGCCACAATCCGCCGGTGGCCAGCCAGGCAATGAGGACCAGTCCTCCAGCCACGGATGGCCTATGCAACAACTTGGCGCCAGCCAGGGATTTGGACAGCCTTCTGGACTTCCGGCCCAACAGCCACAATCCAAACGCAACAAAGGGTAGTCCCAGCCAGATCACCAGATGCGGATCGAAACAGCGGTCCAGGACGATTCCGGCAATAGCGGAAGCGGTAATTAGAACCAGTACTGGTGGCTTTTGAAAAAGCACTGGCAACCCCGGGACTGTCGCATACTGCCGATATTGACCCGCGTCATAATCCGGCGGCGATGGGGCCGAAGCGAATCGGACGGGGGAACAGTATCGGCTAAACTGGAAGCCGTCAATCCGGGAAAAAACGGTCCGGTTCAAGCGGTGAATTCAAATTGTTTGGCAGTTCATGACACAATTTTATGTCCATCCCGGGATTTGTGAATCATGGGCATGCGACCTGTTTCGCCATCACAGGTGCAGCCGAATGGGCTGGATTGTACGGCCTGACTCCTGATTATCCGCAGAATGCCGGCATTTGCAGCTGAAAAGGCAGATTCAAAAACACGGCGCAGCAAATAGACTGGATGGATTGCCACATCCGGTGGTAACGGTTTTATTTGAAAGAACCTGAAGTATGAATCGATCGATGCTGCACCTTTGTTTGGTCATGTCCCTGTTTTTGGTTGGCCAAATCGCCTGGACCGGGAATCTGAAATCGGCGATTCAGACTGACGCTACATCGCCGTCCGATATCGGCAACAAACCTGGCGACGAGCTTTGGCTGTTGCCTTTGCCAGGTGTGGACGCTGATCCTGCCATTCCCGACAGCAAAACGGTTTTGCGGTACGACTGGGGGCAAGACATTTCGAGCCATTTGCAGATTTCCATTTTTCTGGAGTCGCTGGCCCAGGCCGCTCCTGACCGGACCCGGCTGGTGAACTATGGTTTGACCTACGAAGGCCGCACGCTGAATTATCTGGTCATTTCATCCCCGGAAAACATTGCACGATTGGACGAGATCCAGGCAAACATTCAAAAGCTGTCTGATCCCCGAACGTGTGACCAGGCGTCTGCGGACGAAATCGCGAAATCCAACCCTGCGATCGTCTGGCTGGCATACTGCGTGCATGGCAACGAGATTTCGCCGAGCGATTCTGCGCTACTGACTGCCTGGCATCTGCTGGCCGACCGGCGGGAAGAAACACAGAACAGACTGAAGGACCTGGTGGTTATTATTGATCCACTCCAGAATCCCGATGGTCGCGACCGCTTTGTCAACGTGTTTCGCGAAACTCGCGGGTTGTTCGGGCAAAGCAATCCCAATGCCAATGAGCATACGGAACGATGGCCTGGCGGACGGTTCAATCATTACTGGTTCGACATGAATCGCGACTGGTTCCGTCACAGCCAGCGGGAAGTCCGGGCCAAGGTGGCGGCGTTTCTCGACTGGTATCCGCAGATCTATGTCGACTCGCACGAAATGGGAGCGAACAGCAATTACTATTTTTCACCACCGGCGGATCCCAAGAACCCGTACCTGTTGCCCACCCAGCATGACTGGTTCAGCCGAATGGGAATGCACCAGGCCAAATGGTTTGACCAGTACGGGTTCGGCTATGTCACTCGCGAGATGTTTGATGCGTTTTATCCAGGCTATGGCAGCGAGTGGCCGACCTTGCAGGGCGGTTTGGGAATTCTATGGGAGCAGGCCAGTGCGCGCGGTTTGGTTGTTGACCGGGACGACGAGACCCAGCTGACTTACCATGACGGCGTGCGTCACAACTATATCAGTGGCTTGGCCACGATCGAATTTGCGGCAGCCAATCGCGAGCGGTTGCTCCGCGATTTTTACCATTCCAGGCTGAGGTCCGTGGAATTGGGGTCGGAAGGTCCGGTTCGGCACTACTTTTTGCTGAATGATGGGCCCGGCCGTGCGGCGGAACTGGCTCGGTTGCTGGTTCGGAACGGAATCGAAGTCCGGACGCTGGAAGAAGCGGTGTTGGCTGCCGGCACGAATATTGCCAGCGGTACTGAATCGGAAACCCGAATTCCGGCGGGCAGCTTTCATGTTCCCGTCGCCCAAGGGGCCGGTCGCTTGCTTCGTTCGCTGATGGATCAGAATGTCGAGATGGACGAAAAGTTTCTAAGGAGGCAGTTGGAGCGGAATGAGTTGGGACTGGCGGATGAAATCTACGACGTCACCGCCTGGAGTCTGCCTCTTTCATTCGATGTCCCCTGCATTCAAACCGGGGAGATTGAGGTCAAGAGTACCGTTTGGGATCCTGTCGTCACGACCGGCGAGCCGGATTTTGCTGCTGCCAAGGTTGCTTACCTGATTCCCGGATCCGATGGAGCGATGCAGGCCCTGTCGTGGCTGATCCAGAAGGGAGTTCGGACGCATGTCTCGGATGAATCGTTTCGGATCAACGATCGCGACTACGAACGGGGAACGTTGATCGTCAAAGTTTCGGGCAATGGTCCCGATCTCGAAGCCGTGGTTCGTGAAGCCGGCCGCAAGTTCCCGGTTTCGATCGTGCCGGTGGATACCGCTTATGTTCAACAGGGCGTTCACATGGGTGGACCGGACGTGCATTGGGTCAAACCGCCCAAGGTGTTGCTGGTGGTTAATGAGCCGACCAGCGAATCATGCGGGCATACCTGGCATTTGTTCGATGAGAAGCTGGCGTATCCAACGACCCGGGTCAAAGGCGAAGATTTTTCACGGGTCCGGCTTGCCGATTTCAATACGGTCATTTTGCCGGACGGAAGTTACAGTGCCAACAATGGATTTGGCAAAGCCCGTGCTGATGAATTGCGGGCCTGGGTCGAACAGGGGGGAACGCTGGTAACGATGCGAGGCGGGACCGCTTGGGCGGCCGACCCCGAAAACGGCTTGCTCAAGAACCTGGTGGTCAAGCGCAAAGTCGAATTGCCGGGTGAACGCAAAGAAGAAGACAAAACCGAAATGGTTCGGCCGGACAACGTGCCAGGGGCTTTCTTTCGAACCAGTGTCTTTCAAAAGCACTGGGTCACTTTCGGGTATCGCCCGGAGCTGGATATTTTCTATTCGGGTTCGCTGATCATTTCGCCGACTGGAGAAACCGAAGGGCGATCGCTGGTTTCGTTTGCGGCGAAAGACAAGCTGCTTGCCAGCGGGTTTTGCTGGGCGACCAGCCAGGATTTGATGGCCGAAACGCCGTATGCGGTTTACCGGGGCATCGGTGACGGGCATCTTGTTTCGTTTACCGACGACCCGAACTTTCGCGCAATGTACCCTGCCCTGCAACGGCTGTTCATCAACGCCGTAATGTTCGGCGCGGCACATTAGGTAGCGGATCGCGAAGTCCGTTCGGGCGTGCTCATGCCCTATAGAAAGCGGCAAAAAACCGTCCCTGTAAAGTTCAATCCAGACCGTATATTGAGCAGTAACTGGGAACCCACCTCAGCCATTCGGGCAAAGCATTCAACAACGTGGTTCCGTTTTCCAACTAAAACCTGGAAAAGCGACTCTAAAGTAAGCCAATGTCGCTGGGACAACTGCTCGAATTTTGCATGCCGTATTAAAAACATCATCTTTTTTTGCGGCAGGTTCATTCCCCTTGTGTGTGTGTGTGTGTGTGTGTGTGTGTGTGTGTGTGTGTGTGTGTGTAGGGATT
>Ga0163150_10002123_pt1 | contig 31548 bp, 46 predicted proteins | sample OliLakLV19P2IB_FD_148628 | JGI IMG/M metagenome (GOLD analysis project Ga0163150, IMG submission 148628) | Freshwater microbial mat bacterial communities from Lake Vanda, McMurdo Dry Valleys, Antarctica - Oligotrophic Lake LV.19.P2.IB | ecosystem: Environmental > Aquatic > Freshwater > Lake >...
AACAACCGTTATTGAGGCTAAGGTAGTATTGCTGCTGTTGGTGTTTTGGATTTTGGTTTTGGGAGTAGTAGTATTAATAGGGGTTAAATTTGGACCCTCTAGATTTGTCTGGAGATCCGAAAAGGGTACCTCAAGGTTCGGGTGGGGGGTCAAATTTGGACCCTCTAGATTTTCGGAGGCATCAACGATCCCCATTTTTAACATCAAGTAATTGTAAGCATCTTCTCTCCCCGGTTTACTCGCTTGGGCCATTGTTAGTTCCCAAAACCAAGGAGTGAGTTTGAAGATCGCGCCATGTTTATTAGAGGAAGGATTGGATTCGTAAATAAGGTTTAGTTTCTTTAAATGACGCAAATCTCTCTTAATGCTAGTTTTTGAGGCGCCGGTGTTAACGGCCATTGTCTCATTGGCCATAGGCCGTTTTAAGGGAGAATTATGAAACTCTAAGATGTATTCAAGAGTGAAACGTTGCCCTCTCGAGATGATTCGATTGGCGCTTAATTGTCTGAAAAAGTTTGGAACTTGGGTGAAACCTAGACATAGTTTTTGCGTAGCTGTATTGTCGTTCACGTGAAGTCCTTTTTGCGCTCGAAGCTTCCCTACTAATAAAAGAAAGAGCTTCGGGCCAATTTAAAAGATTAAATAATAGCTCGTCTAAATCTCTTATATTGGCCTAAACGAAATAGTCCAGACAAATCTTTTTAAAAAAAATAATAAATCTTTCAAAAATCAACCAACAGATGTAAACCTTTTCCTACGGAGGTTCTATATGATTTTCGATTCAACAAAACTTAGAAGACATTTGAAGATGCTAGGGATCAAGCATAAAGCGTTAGCAGACATGATAGGCGCCTCTGGCGCAATGCTCTCCAATTTCATGAGAGGGAAGCTTGCCTACCCCCAAACCTATATTACAAAGATTGCGGAAGTACTCAACTTGGATCAAAAGGCCTTATTCTCAGGCAAGGTTGTTATCCTTAAAGGAAAAAAGTGAAAAGGTCTGATTCGACTGTCGAACTTTCCAAGGCCCTCGCGGCCACATGGACGGAGCTCGAGGATCCCACCAAGTCTTCCTCTAATCCCCACTTTAAAAGCTCGTACGCGGACTTGTCGCAAGTCCTCTTAGCAGTAAGACCTGTGTTGGCCAAAAACGGTCTATCGGTCGCACAAGGCCCTACACGGGTAGAGGGATGGCTAGTGCTGTCTACTCAGCTGCTCCATTCGTCAGGCGAGTATCTAGAGACAGAGACGCCCCTACTTATGGAGAGTGCTCGGGGGCAGACGATGCAAGCGTTGGGGTCAGCGATAACCTATGCTCGTCGCTATGCCCTCCAAGCGATCATCGGCTCCGCTGGGAAGGGAGACGACGACGACGGCAACAAGGCAACTCCTGCAAAAAGCATGCCGAAGATCATTGGCCCGCCGGTCGGCCTAAGCATGGACGACAAAATTAGAACTGAGTTCTCTCGGCTCATCAAGAGGGGGGAGAGTCAGCAAGACCTCATCCAGGAGATCGACCAAGTCGTCCAGACTGCATCGCTCGGAGATAGGGGCGTCGACGATCCCAAACAGATCCTTGCCCTTCCAGAAGAATTAAAAGAGCTGGTTCTCAATCACCTAAAGGAAAAATAAGAAGATGTGCTAAGCTTTGATATATTTTGCCAAGGGGTAGCAAGTGATCAAAGGTCTTAGCGACGAAGAGCGAATGGCATTTATCATAAACTTAGCGACAATCAACGGCCGTGTTGAGGCGCTTATAGCAGTGAAAGAGCTGGCAGCAATGAATGTGTACTTAGATCAGAATATTACAACCGCTGTAATCGCGGAAGCAGTGACCCGGCTGCTGCCTCCAGAATCGTTCGAGCGAGTGTATGGTGTAAGGATGGAGAGTTAAGATGAGCAAAGAAGTTATCCCTCCGAAGCAGCAGATAGTAAATTTGCTAATCTTATTTGCATATACCTTCGGGGGTATTATGTTTTGTTTTGCCGCTATAGTTTTAGTTATGAAGTGTTATCAGTATTTGCTAACGATGTGAAAAAGGGGGAATCTCTTCCCCCTTAGCATTTGTTAGAGAAATTCCTAGTCGGGTAAGTTCTCAACTTCTTGCAACGGATGGCAACGCTTGCCGAATTCCATTCTCCCAATTCCAACAAACCTTCGTCAATAAAATAAATCTCGAGTAAAGTCAGTCTTTTTTAGCAAAGAGTTACAAGGAGTAGTAATTTCGTGAAAAAGTTGAGATTATCAGCGAAAAAGAGGTCGACAATGGATTGCCCTACCTTAGAAGTTTTCGTGGTCAAAGAGAAGACGATTGAGCGGGCGATCCTGGACTACTTAACCGCTCGCTCGATCTTCTGCTTTAAGGTCAACAACACTGGGATATGGGACCCTCATCGCAAAGTTTTCAGACTCGCAAAAAGCCAATACATCATCAAAGGCGTCGCTGATATCATCGGGATATTCGGGGGGAGGATGCTAGCGATAGAGGTAAAAACTCCCCAGCGAAGGAGGGCGCTATCGGAAGCTCAAAAGGCATTTCTGGACACCGTCCGTCTCCAAGGAGGAATCTCGATTCTCGCCACCAGCATCGAGGATGTAGCAAACGCGCTAGAAGAATACGAGGTTTAAAGAAAATGATGGATGCTCAAGCTCTCACAAAAGACTACGAAGACAAAATAAACCAATTGCTAACAGCTATTACCAAGCGGCAGAAAGAGAATCTACAAGTCGCCGTCGAGCAAAATCATCTGCATGTGAATTTGCTTTTACTCAAACAGATCAATCCTCAAAGTGCTGTCTTGTTAGAGTTTAGACAAAACTTCCCCACCTACAAGATCTAACTATCCCCAAAATTCATAAGCGAAAGTACAGGCCTAAGTTTTTAAAATGAGCTATAAAGATTTATTAAACCCAGGCCAGAGAGGAATATGGCGAAAGAAAAAAAGGGCACCGACGTTCCAAGGAAATTCCATAAGTACAAAACAGAGTATGCTCAAATGCTTTATAATCATTTATGTGAAGGGAATTCTTTTAAATCATTTACTGATCTTGTCGATATAACAGAGAAAGCACTGCATGGATGGAAGAAAAGATACCGTGATTTTGGGGATGCTTATACCAATGCCAAAAGGGATTCCGGCGATAATTGGAACTCAAAGGTTTGTGTCGGAATGAAGTCGAAATACAAAACAGATTATGCCCAAATGATGCACAATCATCTCAAAGAAGGATTTTCATTTAAATCTTTTGCACGCAGAATAAACACTACTGCGAAAACTCTCCATCAGTGGAGGCATGACCATCCCGACTTTAGCGATGCCTACGACCTTGCAAGGACAGCGACCGAAGGGTGGTGGGATGACTTAGGGAGAACTCACGCACTCTCCAATGCCAATGCGTGGAAAGCAAACGTTGAGATGCGGTTTGGTCACAGTGCTTATAGGCCTAGTGAGCCACCAGAAGATGATGAACGAGAGGGAGAATTAAGTGAACCAACGGAGCAAGTTCGGGAACCTCATTTCGTCTCATCCGGGGCAGATCGAGATATGGAAGAACAAAGCTAGATTTAAAGCGATCTGTTGTGGAAGGCGCTGGGGCAAAACATTCTATATATTAGAGCGATTAACTTACTTATCGAGAAACACTAAGCACTTGTATTGGTACATCGCCCCTACGTATGGAATGGCAAAAGAGTTGTTATGGGGACCGATCAAAGAGCGATGGGATCAGCTCGGCTGGAAGTATGATAAGGATGAAGCGCGCATGGTTATTAAGCGCCAATCTACGGGTTGTACCATAGCTCTAAAGTCTGCTGAGAAAGAGCGTTCCCTTAGAGGCAAGGGGCTTAACGGCGTCTTCTTCGATGAGTTCTCTGATATTAAGAAAGTGATATGGACGCACGCTATTCGCCCAGCACTCTCCGACAAGCTCGGTTTTGCTGAATTCCTCGGCACGCCTAAGGGCATGAACCACTTCTATGACCTCTTCTGTGATGCTAAGGTGCGAGCAGACTGGGCAACGTTCCAGTTTACTACTCTCCAGTCGCCATTCTTTCAGACGAGTGCAGGGCAAGCAGAGATCGTAACCGCTATGCAAGACTTAGACTCTAAGACCTTTAGGCAAGAGTACGAAGCAAGCTTTGAGAACTTCGGGGGACTTATTATGTATGCCTTCGACCGCGGCAAGTTTAACACCGATTATAGCTACAACCCGGAGCTCCCTATATACATAGGGCAGGACTTTAACCGGAACCCTATGAGCGGCGTATTGTTCCAGAAGGTCGCAGGGAAGCTCATCGCCTTCGAAGAAATGTCCGTGCCAACGTCATCGACTGACGAGGTTTGTCGCATGATCTTAGAGAAGTTCCCCAAGGCCGTGCAAAGAGGCGTGATCTTTAGGCCGGACGCTTCAGGGTCAAGAAGGACGTCCAACAGTTCGCGGTCAGATCATGAAATAATTCGCAGCTATGGCCTTAAGATAGACGTAGGCGCAAGCAACCCCCGTCGTATAGATAGATGGGCAAGCGGGAACAAAGCTTTCGAGAACGGCACAGTCCTCATCAACACCAAGAAGTGCCCGAAGCTCACCAGAGAATTCGAAACGATCGCTTATAAAGAGGGGACTTGTGAACCCGATATTCGCGACGCTTTAGTTGGTCACTTATTCGATGCATTCGGGTACAATGTTTATTATGATTACCCGCTTATTAAACAGATATCCGCAAGAGTCCAAAACTATTAGAGGTAAATATGGCAGCTCCAGTTTTAAATGAAGAACTCATGAAAGCATTACTTGACGGGACCTATGAAACGCAATCGATGGATGTAAGGCACGATGATCTAAGCCGATGGCTCATGTATAACGGCAATATAAAGAACATCGTCTTCGAGGCCATCAAGAAGGAATTTAAGAAGCCCGAAACGGTCAACGAATTAAAAGAGCGGATCATCCCCCTCAATATCCCCCAAAAGATCGTCAACAAGTTAGCGCACGTCTATAACGAAGATCCAGAGCGTAAGTCCGCCGATGAGAATGAGTCCGATCAAGACCTAATGGATAATCTCGTACAGCTAATGGAGTTTAATACTCGCCAGAAAGAAGCAAACAGGTATTACAAGCTGTTTAAATGTAACCTCCAAGAGATGATCGTCGATGACAAGGGATACCCAGGACTACGCAACATCCCTCGGCATGCTTATTCCGTCTGGTCGCATAGCCACGTCACCCCCAACATCCCCGACACATTCGCTAAGTTCGTCAACTTCGACAAAGATAGGGACAAGTCGCGGGTCATCTGGTGGACCGACACACAGCATATCGTCACTAATGGGTACGGCAAAATCCAAGAAGCTGAGATGGCAGCTATGAATAACCCAGATGGTATTAATCCATATGGGGTAACTCCGTTCATCTACATCAATCAAGATACCTACTCTTCTAACCCTGTGCCAGACGACGACTTACTCCGTATGGGGATCGTAATACCGCTGTTACTCTCCGACCTTTCTTATGCCATTAAGTATCTAAGCTATGCGGTAGTGTATACCGTTGGAGCTGGGGAAACAGATATTCCGTTCTCTCCGAACTCCATCATCAACTTTGGCTATGGACCAGACGGGCAGAAGCCGGAGATCGGCACAGTCGCACCCACAGTAAACATCGACGGTGTACTCAAGTTGATCGAGTCTTTAGTGGCCATGCTACTCTCCACGAAGAACCTTTCCACGTCAGCTATCTCTGGAACGCTTTCCGCTGCCAACCCAGCTTCAGGAGTAGCAAGGGCACTAGACTCAGCTGAGTCACAAGAGGATAAGAAGGACCAGCAAGCGGTGTTCTGGGCAGCAGAAAAAGAACTGTGGTGGAAGTTTGCTTACAAACTTTACCCTGTTTGGCGGAAAGCTAGGATGCTAGCAGCAGAAGTGAACAGGGAATTCTCAAGCACATTTGACATAAAGCTCAAGTTTAGGGAGCCTCAAATCGTCATCTCTGAGAGGGAGACGATAGAGCTTTCTGTTTATAAAATACAGAACGGGTTGAGTACTACAAAGCGAGAGCTTGAGCGTATTTACCCCGGGCTAAAGGATAAAGACTATGATCAGATGTTGCTCGAAATCATGGAAGAGAGGGCCAAACAAAACGAATACACCCTCGCTGCTGCACCTCCGGTCGCTGAGGAAGTTGCTCATAGGCATTCCCATATGGGTACTGAGGCCGATGATGGAGTGGGTGGGTTACACGATCATGAGATGCTCGATGGCTCGGGGAAAACCTCCACTGAATCATACGGCGAAAAGCACGTTCATGTGCTACCTGATGGATCTCAATCCTCCCTTGAGGCGAAAGTTTAATGACAGCTTCTAAGCAGAAATATGTGCTTAATTTAGTGGAAATCTTTAACCGCAGCTTTAGCGACAGGCCTTCTGCGGTCAAGGATAAGCTTCGGAAGTTCCTGTCCGACCCTGGAGTCAAGTCCGACTTTGCAAGGGAAGTGATTAGAGAGATCCAGAAGCGAACTGCTAAGGGCGTAGACAAAGACGGGGTAAGCTTCCCCGACTACTCGGCGAGCTATAAGAAGTCACTTGTGTTTAAGATTTACGGGAAGTCGGCGGGGGATGTGAACCTAAAGCTATCAGGGCAAATGCTCGCGGGCATGGACCCTGATGTGGTATCAGGGGCAAGGGTCGTGATCCACTTCCCAAGCTCTGCCCAGAACGCTAAGGCAGACGGACACATCACTGGCAACATCGGAGCAAAGAGAGATTTCTTCGGGCTGCCTATCGATGACGAGGCGCGGATACTCAAAGAGACTATCGTTAACCAGTCTCAGCTAAGTTTCCTCTCTTCGATCGATGACATTGCAGCAACGAACCAAGTAGTGACTGGGACCATAGGGACGCAGACGATCACAGTGGGTAGTACTAGAGCTTCGATAGCTCGAAACCTAGGGGTAGACGATGACGATTTCTAAGACCGGACAAAAGATAAAGGATCTCCTTAACAGCACGGCGCTAAAGCAGAGGCTCGCTAATAAGGCCCGAGACATCATTTTTAGGAGAACTAAGGAGGGTTACGGAGTAAGCGACGCCACTTCCCCTAACCCCTCTAGAACAACGCTCAAAGCACTAAGCGCCCCGTATATGAAGAAGAGGGCAAACAATACCTCTATGGGATCGTTCGGCAGTCCAGCGAAAAGCAACTTAACGCTGTCTGGGCAAATGCTCAATGCCTTAGTGGGGCAAGCAACAGAGGAAGGGTTTAGGGTCTACGTCCAGAGCACGCCCCGAGAAGGGTTTAAGTTTAACAACTCCTTCGCCAAAGCTTCCTCCACTAACGCTGTGGTCGCTGGGTTTGCATCACGAGAGAGACCGTTTTTAGCACTAACCGGAGATGAGCAAAAAATATTAGCTAGGATTATAGATACAGAAATACAAAAAATAATAAAAGAGGATTCCAGATGACCGAAGAATTAAACCAAGCAATAACCCCTGATGTACCAGTAACGGCGATCGTGCCTGATGCTGTAGAAGTTTATACGAAAGACTTCGTCGAGAAGCTAAAGCAAGAAAAGTCAGCAGCTCTCCAAGCTACAAGAGAAGTCAAAGAACAAAACCGGCTCATGATCGACGAGAAAATGCGTGCCGAGAATAATTACAAGGGAATAGCTGAAGCGCGGGAAAAAGAAGCTAACGAGTGGCGCAACAAGTATGAGCAAAAAGAGAAGATGATCCAGGAAGCGGCCAAGCGGTCCTCTATGAAAAAAGAACTGCGAAAGCTTGGCTTCGATGGACCAGACGACTCTAGCGAATCGTTGCTAAAGCTCGCGAATTTCGAACGCATCAATATAGACATGGAAACGAATGTCGTGACAGGCGCGGCAGAAGAAAGTAGAATTATCGCACAAAGGTTTCCGCAGCTTTTTGGAGTTACCCCAGTCGGAGTTAATCAGGCGTCGCCAGTAGGCCGTCCGACAGCTTTGACTTTGGATGACTGGAAAAAGCTTCCAGCTGATGAGCGCAGGAAACGGCAGAACGAGTTGTATACCAACTTAGGTGTTCGATGACTCTCCTGTAGGAAGTCATACTTTGGTCCTGTAGGGCCTAAGGTCAACCAATTAGTGCACACCCCCTCTGCTCAATATTCAGCAAAAGTGCTCTCCTTGTAAGGATTGCAGCGGGGCTCCTGTAGGACCACGCCTAGAAGAAATAACATATTAATTATTTTCAATTAGGAGTATCCTCATGGCCTTCGGTGTAACCGGCAAGTCAGAACTTGCTTATTTAATTCCTCAAGTATGGTCTTCTTTAATGTACGATGAGCTGCGAAATCAGCTTTTAGTCGCTAACGTTTTCTCTCGCGCTTACGAATCTCAGCTTGGTCTAAAGATGGGAGACGTTGTTAAGATAAACCAATTAGTGGCCCCTACAGCACAAATTCTTTCCGACGATAAAGATAGCTTCGAAGCAAGCGTTATGAGCGTTAACCAGTTCTCAGTGACTGTTAACAAGCGAGCAGTAGCTTCTTTCGAAATTACAGACATGGCGTTATTACAATCTCAAGAGTTTGAAGCTCAGCTCCAAGCAGAGCTTGTGTACGCTATCCGCAAGAAGATGGAAGAAGATGTTATCGCTGCACTACTCCCTTCACTATCAGCTCCAGATCATGACATTGCTCCAGGTACACCTGGCGTGCTAGTAGCTTCTGACTTAGCTGGAATGCGAACGCTTCTTTCTAATGCTAAAGTTCCTACACTAAATCGCTTCTTCTTTGCTTCTCCTAGCTATTATGGGGATCTACTTGGATCTACGAACTTCATTAGCTCTGACTTTGTACCAGCAGGAAGTCCAGCTTCTAGCGGTGCATTCAGCTCACCACTCTACGGCTTCACAGTTATGGAGAGTGATATTCTAGGCAACGATGTTGGTTACGCAGTTCACCCTTCAGCTTTACAAATGGTTATCCAAAAAGACATCACTGTGAAAATGTCTGACCTTCATTCTCAAAAGAAGTTCGGTCAATTAATCAGTGCTGATATCGTTTACGGTTTTAGCCTTTTTGATAACACACGTTTAGTTAAAATTTCTGGTTGATAAAGAGGATCTATGGAACTAAGAGTGCTTAAAGCTGAGAGCGAGCAAGACCTTTGCAAGCTCGTGACGGAACGAATAGGTAGTGCGGAGCTCAAAGATATCATCTACAAGGCGCCGTTCTTCTACGCGTTTATCATGGTGACAAAGGAAGCAGTGCTTAGCGAAGCGCCTCCATTAAGAAAAGTATTAGCACTTAAAACTAAAGTTAAGGAGATATAATATGTCAAGTAAAATGTGGTCAAAGAATCAAGCAGAAGTGCTTGAGAGAGTATATGACTTTGCAGTATTAGGTGGAGGAATTGGAACATTAAATCTAGGGGATCTTCCTACCGGGTTCATTGTTAACAATGCTGAAGTTGAAATGATTACAGCTATGACGAGTGCTGGGTCACCTACAGTTGTAGTCGGAGAAGATGGCGGAGGAGATGACGATGGTTATTTCACTACTGTATACGCTGCTGCTGCAGGAGCAGTGTTGAAACCTACTGGAGCTCTTTTGACATCAGCTACATTAAAGCATAAGGTCGCCGGAACTAAAGACGGCTGTACCGTTAAGATTGCGACTGCTGCTGTTACAGCGGGCAAGTTTGTTGTTCGTTATACAGGTCATCAATCGTTATTCTAGAGATTGCTAAGGGGAGATTTAACTCTCCCCTTTTTGCTTATTAATATTTGTGTCCTCCTAAAGGGATCATAAGCGTATGGCGATACAGAGAGAACATGGACTTGAGGTTATCCGCAAGTCAGGCGAAGAGGTCACGCCTAATAACAATACCGATTATTACTTAAAGGTACGAAACCCTGTTGGGCAACCCCTTGATATCAATGGCTCGTTTGTTTTTACTGGTCTATCGATTGGTATCAGGACATCCACCATACAGATATCGGACGTTGCTACTGCTTTACCGGCGGTGGCATTCGCCTCTAGGAATTCGTTACTGCTAAGGAATCTATCAGACACAGAAGTTCTCTATCTCGGAGATGCTACAGTCACCGCTGGGCGCACAGTGGGAAGTACTACTAACGGGTTAGAGGTAGACTCGAACCAAGAGTTTAGCGTAGACATTGCTTCTGGGCTCACCCTTTACGGGATAGCACCCTCTGGGAAAACGATCATAGTTAAGATTACGGAGTTCGCGTAATGGCAATCTCATCAAGTACTGTCAGAGCAGCGGCCCCGGCAAAAAACCCAACGATCTATAACGTCGTGACTCCGTTGACTCCAGCAACAGAGTTTTCCCAAGAGCTGGGTCCTAATACGAAGCAATTCCTCGTCAAAGTTCGTGGTAATGCCACTCTCCAGTTAGCGTTTTTTTCCGGCGATTCAGGGACTCTGTATATAACTCTGGATAAGCACACAACGTTTACGCAAGAGAACCTTGATGCATCAGTAACATTGTATATGCAATGTGATAAAGCATTGCAGACAGTTGAAATTTTAGAATGGACTTAAACCCTTTAGGAGAACGTAAATGTCAATCCAAATTAGTAAGTTAGATTTTGATCCAGCAGATCCTACAGCAAATCAACGAGTAGGCTCATTTCTTATTGGCGCTGCGGGAGCAGTGATCACTGAAACCGGCACCGCTTTAAACGTCAACATCGCCTCTAGCACAGGTCTTGGGATCTATGCTGAAGACGCTGCCTCTGTTAGCGGAGACCTTGGTCAGCCGGCACTTGCTAAAAGACAAGACGTAGTTGCGATAGATACCTCGGCCGATGGGGACTATTCCTTTATTAAGGTCAATGCTAAAGGCGAGCTCTACACTATCGATCAAGATGCCAACGCACTCTTAGTGACAATGGTGGCAGAGACAACTTCTATAGACGCAACGCTGATCGCTCTTTCTAAAGCAGAAGATGCAGCACACACTTCTGGCGACCAAGGCGTTATGGCACTAGTGGTTCGTCACGATGCTGGCGGCACCCTTGTTTCTGCTGATGGAGACTACTCTCCATTACAAGTCGATGCAGCGGGTTTATTACGTACTAGCGCGCAAGTCACAGGCACAGTCGCAGATGACGCCGCTGATACAGGGAACCCTATTAAAGTCGGTGGTCGCGCACTTACCACTGCGACAGCGTTGGCCGCTGTGTCTGGCGCCAATGACCGCTTCGACCTAGCTGCTGATTTATACCGTCAGCTATTCGTTCGTGATTCACATGACGTTGCGTGGAAAGTGAGTGGGGCAACAGTTGGTGCCACTGCTGCACAAGTAGCGGCGACTCCTCTCGCTGCACGTAAAACAGTGATGATCCAAAACATTTCCGATAAATCTGTATGGCTAGGCTTTGATGCAACTGTTGATATCTCAGGGGCAGCTCGCGGAATTGAAATTCCCAAAAACGCTTCTATGGAATTTAAGTTCGGTGCCGCGCTACAACTATGGGCAATCTCAAGCGCCGCCGGCAAAGCGATTACAATTCTAGAAGCTGCATAAGGATTACTAATGAAATCTAAAGATTTGAAGAATGTGTTAGCAGCGATTCGAATTTCTAAGCAGATTACTTTGGAGGGCGAGTCATTACTCGTCCTCTGCTCTTCGCTAGCGCAGGTCTCTGCTTTTATACAAGAGTTAGAAGCAAAGGAAAGAGCAGAAGAAGAGGCGAAAAATGCCGATAAATGACGTCAACCGAACTGACTCCCAAGACAATGCAGTAGTCGCTATCGGAGAGTCGGGTAGCGCGAACATCGCAGGGCTTACGCTGAAGACCAATAGCAAGTACGGACTTGAAGTCATCGCTGAGATCGTCACGCTCCCTACCGATGTAGCGACGGTCGTTCACGCAGCTGTAAAGCTACTTAGCGGCGCATCCGCCTCGATGAACGTCAACGGTTCAGTAACTCCCGTAGTGTTCTCTCAAACGGTCACAGCGGGGCAAACCTGGTACATGACAGAGATCTCGGTCCTGCTTTCAGCAACAGGCACTCCCGACCCAGGAGACTTTGCAGACTTAGCAGCTTTGACCAACGGGCTCATCATCGAATACGTGAGCGGGGTGACTTACACCATTTGTAATCTCCAAAACAACTCAGACGTCTCGCTTTTTTATTCAGAGAGTAGGCTTATTCCGCCTATCGGGTCAGGGTTTCTCAACAGCTCAGACTTGTATGTGGGAACCTTCAGGTTCGATCCACCTTTAAAGATGCCGGACGGGGCGGTGATTAGAGCAAGGGTCAGAGACAATATTACCGCCGTTTCATTCCTCAACATGAATATAAAATATTGGAGAGGAATATGATTAACTTAACGTGGGTCGACCTCAAGGCCTTTATGGCAGCAAGGAACTCTTCGCTGTCTGCATTTCTCTCTGCCGAAAGGTATATCCTTATAGCAACTGACGGCAAAATCCAGGCAACTTCCTTGCTCAAAACGGAGGGGGACATTGCTGACTATTTGGCCAATTACGCCTCGTTGGCAAATATAACCAGCAGTGATGCATCCGGTAGAGAAATAATCACTGGCGGTCTAGCTCCAAGAGGGTGGACATTCCAGTTCTTGTGCTTCGAGGTCGAAACGTCAAAGCTGGCAGCGATTATTTGCAAAGACTACAAGGGCGTAGACGTTAGCGGGCTCACTGCGAAGTTCTTCAACAGTTCCGATGTGGAGCTTGTTGCAGGGACTCAAGCAGAGCTCGACGCTAACTGCACGACTACCCAAGTAGATTTCTTCCCGACGTATGACTACATGATTATAGGCGGGGGGATTATACAAAAGACTGTCCCCTCAACAGACATGCGAATATGGGTGGTGGTTGTCCCTGACATCGCTGCCGCTAGTGGTGGCTCAAAAGAACTGATCATCAACATGAATATAGATTACTTTGATTCTAAGTATGAGTGGAAGCTAGACGGAAGGGTCGGGAAATTGCTGAAATATCACGCTTCTTTAAAGACCAATAAGATGAGGATGATCGTCAAGCATGATACTGGCGTTAAGCATAAGGTCATGATTAATTACGAGTATTATAAGCTGTGAATATAAGACGAATGCTGTTAGAAGCAGCACTCCCCATCACTAAGATGATCTCAAAAGTAGGGGTTACTCGGAGAATAGATGATGTGCAATACCTATTGCTAAAGAAAGATATTATGCCAGGGGATGTCTTCGTCACGAGCAAAAGATTCGAACTCTCCAGCATATTTATACCAGGAGAGTTCTCGCATGTAGCTCTTTACCTAGGGGAAGATATCCTTATAGAGGCGGTTGCAAAGGGTGTGGCGTATACATCTCTGCCTTACTTTTGTTTCTCCAAGGACCGCATTGCTGTAATGAGACCGCTGTTTATCACAGGTCAAGACAGGGTCAAGATTGAGTCTAAGAAATATATAGGTATCCCTTATGATTTCTACTTTGAGAAAACAGTGGAAGCTTTCTACTGCTCAGAGCTGGTGTACACTATACTGAAACACTTCAACGGGTTCGAACAGTTTACTTTGAGGAAAACGCTCGGGGTAGAAACTGTGACTCCTGATGATTTTTTTAGAGCTAAAAAATACTTTTCGCTTGTAACAGACACGGGGGCCTAAATGTTATTTCAATGGTTGAGACTTATATACAGTGATAACGGGGTGATCTCAGACCTCTCTATAGAAAACCAAGACGAATCGGTAAACGTGAGCTTAGAGCTTCACGCTACCGAGGACTACCTCTATATAGGGCAGCACTTCCCTTTCAATAACTTCTTCTTGCAAGTGAGCACGGCAAACACTGTGACCAATGCTATATCGATGGATTACTGGGTGTCGAAATCAACAGGCTGGTATCCGGTCGTGGATATCTTAGACGGGACCAGGGCCTCGGGGAAAGCTTTAGCTAAGTCTGGCGTTGTGCAGTTCTCCCCCGACAATCAATTCACATGGGGGAGAGTGGGGGATGCTAAAGGCGAGACGCTGCCTACAGGGTTAAGTACGGTAAAGGTCTACAACATGTACTGGCTGCGCATTAAGTGGTCTGTGCTGCCATCGGCCGGCACAGCGATGAAGCGGCTTGCCTATGCGTTCACTAGGCATCAGCAATTAGATAACTTAGACGCACAGATCAATAGTTATCTCGGAAGCTTTGCTGTGGGGAAAACCAGCTGGGACGACGAAATCGTAACGGCCTCTATGCAAGTATTGCTAGAACTTAAGCGCAGAGGGCTTGTCGTCACGCCTGGGAATATCCTAAGGTTCGATGATGTGACTCATGCCACAGACTGGAAAGCTCTGATACTCATTTACCAAAACCTAGGTCCTGCGTTCAGGCAGAAATTAATCGATGCCCAAGCAGAGTTTACCCGGGCACTAGACCTCACTCGGTTTTCTTTTGACGCCGACGATAATGCTCTGCTTAGCTATAGCGAGATAGCTAACTCAGTGGCGAAGTTGGTCCGATGAGTAGGATATCTGACATATATGACGCACTAAGGGCGAGACTGGTGGCGATATACCCCTCCCATAGGGAGTTGGCCAGGCCGTCAAATATCCAACTAAACGACCTTTTAACCATGTCTAAAGGACAAGGGCTTCGAATACTCGAAGGCAATAATACTAACCGCCTAATCGGCTGCAAACTGTCGATAAGGCGGTCGTGTGAAGTCACAGTCACGAGACAGATATTTGCCAGGGAGTTGGATATAGCAGCAAGGGTTCAGACAGAAAAGGATCTTTTTGAAGACCAGTTTTTATTGATCAAAGACTTCGAAAAAGATGCTACTCTCAGCACCGTTACCGCGAAGATCGCTTATCTTGCGGACAACGGAGTAGAAGAAATATTCATCGACCAAACAGAGTATATAATGACCAAAACCATCTTTGAGTTCGAATATCTCGAAGATTTAAATTAGGAGAGTTAACAATGGCATTGCAAACAAACGCCTCTGTAATGGCGTCGAAGCTAGAGATTATCCAAGGGGTTCCTGTATCTCCAACTGCTGGGACTGATTTTATTGCGCTCCAAAGTGATTTCTCTGTAACTCCTTCGTTTAATAACCTTGAGTCTGCAGAGCTGACTGGGAGCATCGGCAAAGCGAAGGGAGTTAAGGGGATTGAAGAACCGACTGTAAGCATGTCGCATTATCTCCGAGCTTCTGGCACTGAAGGGACTGCGCCTGACTATGCTGATTTTTTAGTCAGTGCTTTTGGCTCAACTGCTGCCAGAGCGACACAGAGGTCAACCACTACAGGGTCTACCGTTAGTGCAGTAATCCTTTCAACAGGCGGTTCAGAGTTCCAGCGCGGCGATGCTATCCTTGTTAAGCATGCGAGCAATACTTACGAGATTAGAAACGTACTTTCTGTGTCCACGAATACTTTGACACTTGCGCAGAACTTACTTGTCGCTCCACTTACAGGAGTTGGGACAGGGAAAAACGTAGCTTTCCGTCCAGAAAACTCTGGGCATCCTACGCATACGCTGTGGTTTTACATGGGGAACGTTGTCGCTGGTGCTGTCCAGATGATGGCCGGCGCTCGATGCGTCTCTATGAACACAGACATTACTGCTGGTGAGTTCATCAGCACATCTTTTAGCTTAGAAGGCACTTCTTATTTCTATGATCCAATCGAGATCGCTGCCACAGACATTTACCTTGATTTCGACGATGGCACTGCCAGGGCAGCGGCATTGACTGCGAAGATGTACAAAGATCCATATGAGCTAGCTGAAGCGATCCAAGCAGCAATGCAAGCACTTACGGGGGACGTTATTACAGTAAGCTATAACGATTCTACAGGGAAGTACACGATTGCAAGTACAGGTGTGACCTTAAGTCTTTTATGGAACACTGGGGTCAATACGGCCAATACGATAGGGGACAAGATAGGGTTTCTTACGGCCGCAGATGATACAGCTGCATTAACTTATACATCTGACAACGCTGTCTCTAAAGCTGCTCCGTACACTCCAAGTTACAACGCAGCAGATCCGTTAGTGGCGAAATCAAATGAGGTATTGTTTGGGTCTTTAGGCTCACAAGTTACATGCTTCCAAGCAGCTACTGTAAGCATTTCTCTTGAGAACTCTAAGCAAAATCTTATCTCTATCTGTGCCGATTCAGGAGTTGCCGCTTCAGTATTCTCGGGAAGAACTGTTAGCGTTCAATTAAAAAGCTTAGTTGACTCACATCAAGCAGAGTTCTTTCGGAACTTTAGGAAAAACCAAAAAGTACTTTTCACTTATAATGGTGGAGAGAAGTCTGGCGGTAACTGGGTTCCGGGCAAATGTATAAATATGCACTCTCCTACTATGGTGATAGATGAGGTCACTTTAACCGACGAGAGCGGGTTAGTGGGTCTTGACCTTAAGCTTTCTGCTTATGTAGAGAGTGGGCTAGGAGAGTTTTATCTTAACTTTTTATGAGGGTTTATTATGAGTGAAGTTCCATCAATAGTAACAGGAAAAGAAAAATTAAGAGTATGGAAACATCCCGACCGTGAGACATGGTCGGGGTTTGTTAAGTTTAAGGTGTTGAAATATGTCCAGCGGATGAGAGAGTCGGTAAAGTTCCAGGATTTAAAGCACCTTGACTCGGCAAATAAAGAACTTAGAGAAGAAGGGTTTAACGCCATAGAAGCACTCATGGGACTCTTTAGCGAAAATGTTGTTGAGATGGATATAGTGCATCGTAATACTGGCGAAAAGTTTACTTGTATAGATGATTTGCTTGAAGGGGTGACCTCTGGCGACGCTACCAAGTTCTTGATGGAAGCGGCCAGTGGGATTGTTAATGGAAGCGTGCTCTCAAAGGAGTAACTCACAAGATCCGCAGTGAAGTAAGACTTGCTTACAAAAAGCTGCGGGCGCCTCCAAGCGGAGTTACTGCTTATGTAAATGATTTCTTTATTAGGAAGTTATTGTCATCGTTTGGGGTGACCTTTTCGGGAGATGAGATGACAGATTTGGAGGTCCAGTATTTAACAGAGGCCGCTGCAGCATTAAACCAAGTTGAAGAAGAAGAAATGAAGCAGAAGCAACGAAGGAAATAGCATGGCAAACATAGACTTAAACGTAGAGATAAAAGGCGGGAAAGCTGTTTCCGCCGAGTTGACAAATATTCAGAAGGTCACGGAGAAAACACAGGGTGCTTTCAAAGGGCTTACTAATAGTGTTTCAGACCTCCTCTCTAGCTTCAACCCTCTCATAGTTGCTGCGGGCGCCTTTGCTGCGGCCTTTTCAGTATCAAAAGTTGTGGATGCTGCTGTCGAGCAAGAGAACGCTATCAACCGACTTAATTCTGCTTTAAGGCTAGCTGGAGACTTCTCGCTGAAGGCATCGGAAGATTTCCAAGCATTCGCGTCTGAAATTCAAAACACCTCTAGTTTTAGCGATGATGCCGCCCTTGGGCTTGTGTCTTTGGCAAAGTCCCTTGGGATAAGTAACGAGCAAACGAAGATCGCAGTTCAAGCGGCAGTCAACCTTCAAGAGGCAACAGGGCTCGCCGCGGAAGTAGGCATCAAGAAGTTAGCTGCCACATTGCTAGGCGCCGCTGGATCGGCAAAGAAGTTTGCTCCAGAGATAGCGAACTTAACACAAGAGCAGTTAAAAGCAGGCGCAGCGATAGAGATTATAGACAAAAAGTTTGCCGGCTTTGCTCAGGCAACTCTCCAAACATTTTCAGGGGCCACTAATCAGGCCAAAGGAGCGTTTGGGGATCTTTTAGAAGAATTAGGGTTTTTGATTATTAAAAACCCCGCCCTTATCGCCGCATTTAATGAAGCAAAAAATGTCATAGTACTTCTCTCGTCAGCGGTAGCAGCGAACAGAGAGGGCATCATCTCCTTCACCACCGACGGAGTAATCTTTTTAATTAAGCAATTGAGTTCATTGGTGCGCGGGACTCAACTTTTCACGACTGCGTTTAAGGCGGTAGAAGTAGTTCTTCAATTAGCAGCGTCCTCTTTGTCCTCCATCACCGGCAGTTTCTTTTCATTCGTGGCCGGATTAATCCGGGGGTCTGCCGATATTAAAGACGCGCTGACCTCGGCGCTTAACTTCGTCACCCGCTCATTTGGCGTCTTCGCTCAAGTCGCCGTAAGCTCCCTTAGGGATGTCGTAGCAGGGTTTGGGAAACTAGCTGCGCTCTCCGGAGACAATGCCATTACAACGAATCTAACCGCGGCCACAAAGGGGTTAGATAGGCTTGTTGTTTCAACGGAAAAAGCAGTAGGCGCGTTCAAGCAAATAAGCAACAGCTCGGACGGGATACGGAAAGTAGCAACGAGCTACGATGGTCTCGCCGCAGCTAGTAATAAATTTTCTAACGCTCAAGTTGTGGCAGCTGTAGAAGCTGCTTCATCTATAAAGAACATTAATAAGCAAATAGACCAATATGCTAACAAGCTTAGTGTAGGGCTCGTTGGCTCGATTCAAGCGGTACAGTCGGCGCAGAAGAAGCAGACAGATGATGCGAAAAAAGGACTCGGCAATGCCGCAAAAGGCGCCGAAGAGTTTGGCGATTCACTCGCCGAAGCAGCTAAAAAGGGCAACGAATCTAGCATTCGCATAACAAGGTTCCTTAACGAAATCAGAGTTGAGCTCTTTAGCATAGGCGCCGCGGCAGCTGCCGATCCCTTCAAAGGAATCTTAATAGGAGTTACCCGGCTAGAAGACAAGATCAAGGGCCTTGTTGATAGCAACGAGTTTAAAGATTTAACCTCCTCTAAGCAAGTAGAGATAAAGCTTAAGTTAGAGGCAGAGCTAGACGCCGCTAAGCTGGCAAACTTCGTAGGGATTGGCGCCGGGTTTGCGGCAAGCATCTCTAACGGTGCTGCCGGCGCTTCTAAGATCTTAGTAGAAGGCGCCGCCTTCGCTATAGATAGTTTCGCTCCAGGGGTAGGGCAGGCAGTTAAACCCCTCCTAGACGTCTTCCTAAAAGGCAAAGACGCTGTCAAAGCAATGGTCACCGATTTTGTCAAGGCCCTACCATCGCTACTCGTCGCCTTGGTCCAAGGCGCCATTGCATTTGTGGAGACGCTCATCACACAATTGCCCTCTCTCATAACAAATTTGCTCCAGGCCATCCCTACCATCATAAAATCGGTAGTTGATGCCGTCCCATCCATAATAAATTCAATCATCGTAGCTATACCCCTTATAATAAAATCAGTGGTAGAGAGTATACCCCTGATAATAAATTCGATCATCGATGCCATCCCATCCATAATAAATTCAGTCATAGTGGCCATACCATTCATAATAAATACCATTGTCAGTGCCTTGCCTGACATCCTAAATACTATAATCTCCGGGATCCCCTCCATTATTGACCGCATAATCATAGCAATCCCTACCATCGTAAGGTCTGTAATCGAAGGCATTCCATCTATTATAAAAGCTGTAATTGAGGCCATACCTAACATCATAGGAACTTTAATTACTCTCCTCCCACAGATTATATTTGAGCTAATAAAAATAGCCCCAACGCTGGTAATAGAGATCCTAAAGGGATTAGGGCAAGGGATTATTGACGCGATTAAAAGTGCTTTCTCTGGTATCGGCGATGGCGTCGGCAACTTCGTTACGGGAAAGGAATCGTCTACCGGCATTCCTATTATTGGACCAATCATAGATTTAGTTGGTAGTGCCATATCAGGTATTGGAGATTTTCTTGGGTTTGCTACAGGGGGGCTTGTGCCTCAAGGCTTCACCGGAGACACGTTCCCCGCAAAGCTTACCTCTGGAGAGTTTGTAATAGATAATAGCCTGACGCCTAAGTTAGAGCAGTTCCTGGCCAATCCCGGGCAAGGACAAGGGCAAACAAACCAAATCTTGACCCAACTTTTAGAAGCGATGAATCGGCCTCAGATGGTTGACGCCTCTGTACAGTTTAACCAAAATACTCTCGCGGATATAATCCTTACTCTGAACAGGACCAATAGGAGGTTGTCGTGACAATTGCTACGTACAGAGTCCGCTTCATGGCCAACAACTCGGCATCGCTAAATGTAAACGCTTACAGCTTCTCAAGCGAAGCGGTGGGCTTTGAGTCGATCAATGCCTTTAATAGTTTTAGGTCATCGACTTGGAAGATGACCGGGTACTTTGAGATCTATGCCACAAACAACCTGCTATATATCAATGACGGCAGCGATAAGACAGCGACCGTCCCTGTAGCTGGGTATAAAACTGCAGCAGCACTGGCAACGGCAATACAGACGGCGCTCAACGCTGTAAGCTCTCTATGGGCAGTAACGTATGACCTCGCTGGTGCCTCGTACACCTTCACTATAACGAGAGGGAGCTCCGCCACTCTAAGACTCTCCCAAACAACGAACGCTATATGGAGTACAATAGGAATAACGTCGATCACAGACTCGACAGGGACTACGTTCTTAGCGAATGAGCAAAGGACACATACCAATGAATTTGTCACTTTTGATTTCGGATATATTTCGCCTGTTACTTTTATCGGGATTATTTCTGGTGTCGATGTATCTTTTAACGTATCGTCGACCGCGACAATTTCCCTTCAAGGGAATAACATCAACGACTTCGCCTCTCCGGCATTTTCGACATCGCTTACGCGTACGGACTCGGGCGTGTTTCAATTTAATATTGCGACTCCATCCGTTGCCCATCGCTATTGGCGCTTTAATATTGTTGATTATTATAACGCAGTTACTGGCCCTTTTATTGAAATTGGGTCTCTTTATCTGGGCGATTTCTTGACGCTATCGGAACGTAACATAGAGGCGGGTTTCTCTGACACCCTCAATGATCCATCGTTGAGATCAGAGAGCGAAGGCGGAGTCCTATACTTCGACAAGCGTACAAGGTATACCTCTCTCTCTGATGTAACGTTGAGCTACCTTCTCGACTCAGACAAGCAAATTATAAAAGATGTATTTAGAACGGTCGGGACAACTGAGCCTTTCTATATTTCCCTTGACCCGGAATTAAAGATCAACAGTGATATCACAGAGTTTACTAAGTTCGTAATCTTTAACGAGGCGCCCTCCTTTATAGGCCTTGGTGCTGGTTATTTTTCCACGAAGCTATCGTTTAGAGAGGTCGTATGAGTTTTCTTAATTTCTCGCAGCGGCTTATGGTGCAGGTAGTGGACACTGGGGAGAAGCTGGATCTAGGCGCCATTCGTCCATCAAAGTCTGGAGAGTTGCAGCACGTGAGAGTTGCTATGGCCGCTTTTGGGGACATGCAAGGGTCTGTGTCGGCAAGAGTAGGGTTGCACCTAAGCAATGACTTCACCGCGGCCTACGCGCTTTCAAATGCTTTCTTTTTGACATCTGTCGAAGCGCGGCTAGCGGGGACACCTACGGATTACTGGCTGGGAGAAATTAGGTTTGATTTTGCCAGACCAAACATCAATAAGAATATAACGTATCGGCTAAGTTTGCAGCTAACCGGGTATACGAGGTCAGGAGAGACCTTCTGGGTAGGGGCGATTAGAGACTACCCTTTCCCGAATAAAGAGGTGGCAGTTCCGGGCAATTATGCGACTCTCTATCCTGCGAGGACTCAACTCTTTAGCTTGCAGGAACCGGGCTAATGGCAAACAATTTTAACGCCGTCAAGATGGCAGCAGCATCCGAGAAGTTTAACTTAGTGAGGATGGAGCCGGCCCGAGCGATAGAAGACGATCTCACACTTGTGAGTGGCACTACTTATCAGGCAACGTTCCAGTTCGCCCACGTGTTTAAAATCGCCGTTAACGGGCAGGCCTACACTCTTGTTGCTGGTGCTCCGGCGAGCGGGCAGTTTAGCTTTGACGAAATCACCAAACTCATTCGCATCAACCTTGGGGCAGCTCTCACAACGCAAATAGTAGTGGTCTTCTACTACCTCTTCTTTACCAAGGCCAAAGCGAGGACCACCCACCAAACGCCCACAGATACAGCAACCGCTAGGAAGGTGTGGCTACCTAGGCTTGCAGAGGATTTTTCGGTCAGCTTTAATCTTAAAGATGTGACGGAGGGGTTTTTGAGCTTCGGGGCGTCTTCCTTAGTTTTAAACAATGAGGACGGCGATTTCGAAAAACATGTGGGTGATAACGATTCTTTTTCTAATAAGCGCATTACAATATGGTTGGGTCTCGATAATGTAGAGAATGTCCAACTCGCCTATAGAGGCTTTATTAACCGTCTTTCTGTCACCAGAAAGGTTACCATTGAGTTTTTTGATGAGTTCTCAATATTTACCAAAAGTTATTTTTCTAACTTTAGTTATCTTCGTTCTAGCTATACCTCTACGTTTTTCTCAGGCCTTCAGCCGTCGGAAGAGAATAAACCCATCCACCGCTTGTTTGCAGAAGTCTCTTACTACAAGGTCATTAACGACGGACTCGCAGCGGGATTGTTTAGAATATCCACCGAGCGCCTATTACTAGCGAGCTGCATTAGCTTTAGCACTACCATCAGCACCACCACCAACAGAGACTGGGGCACAGTACTAGCAGAAGGCGACAGCGGAGCTCAGCTGGACTCTGTCCAAGCAGTCGGTCAGGCCGATCCTAACTTCACGCTCATTACTTATACTGCTGGCAAAAAGTTTAGAATAGGTGACACCCTCCGGTTATCCCCAGGGATCACTGTTAGGGTCTACTACGTGGACACCGCGCTAAACCAGCTAAAAGTAACTAAGGAAATAGCAATCGCGGTAAGCGACCCTCTCACTAGAGATGGACTAAGCGCCATAGTGGTTAAGCAAAACAACCTCGAGTATTATTGCCACTGGGACCGAGACTTCGTGACGTTTTCCGTCGGACAAATTAATAATATTGTCAAGGTTAGCTTCGTAAATAATTTCGAGGCAACAGTGGGGATGCCTACTCCCCTTAACCCTGAGTCGGACAAAGTTTACTTCCGGGCATGGTGCGACACGGGCAAAGACCTCCGTCACGGATCAGTAGTAAAGACGATCCTGGAAGAGGCCGGGTTGACCGTGAACGCTGCATCGATCGCAGCGGCAAATACAGTTGATCTAAAAACTAACTTTTATGTCCCGACAGTGGGAGAGGGCGACTTTAAACCCTACACAGACGTACTACAAAATATTCTAAAGTCTACATTCGGGTACCTCTCTTTAAACAACAACTTGGAGTTTGAGTACAGTCTATTTAATACCCCGACCGATACTAACGTGGTAACTGATAGACAAATTCTTTTATCCACGTTTGCGCAACAAATTGAGTATAACGATTTGAGAGACAGCATTGTCCCGTCTAACCTCCACGACATTATAGAGCTAGGGTTTGTGAACGCGGGGATAGAGGTCCCACGAACCACTTATTTGCACGAGATTAATACTCAGAAGACATACGATCATGTGTTATCTTCCAGCAGCAGAATGGAGCAAGTGCTCTCGTACCTTAGCAACCGGAAGGCGACATATAGTTTTACAACAAAAACAAACCCAGATGTGATCATAGGGGACAATTTTAAAATAGAGAGAACTCCGTTAGTAGGAGCTGTATTATCAAGGAATATTACCGTCGTCGCTGTTAGCAAGAGCGCAACCGAAACACAAATAACCGGAACAGATTTATTAGGGATATAATATTATGGGACAGATCAAAAATTTAGAATTCGTAGAAGGTGTTTTCATCGCGGCCCCAGGGTTAGCGAAGCTTGAAGTGCAGAATCCTAGTGGGTCCGTTCCTGCAGAGGCGGTCAACGTTGGATACCTCACCGCGCTTGGAGCGGGGTTAAAGAACAACTTCGCAGCGGTGGTTGCTCCAACAGTCACCGATTCTAGTGTTGGTGGGTACGCTATCGGCTCAAGATGGATCAACACGGTAACCGATCTACATTACATTCTGGTAGACAGTACTCCGGGCAGTGCGCTCTGGAGAGAGACAGTCGATGCCGTTTCTGCACAGGTTTTGACCAACAAGACGATTGGCGACAACATTACTATCCTAGGCACGACTCAGTCGACCTCGAAGGACACAGGAGCGATTGTTACTGAAGGCGGCGTAGGTATTGAGAAAAACTTGTACGTCGGAGGGAACGCTGTCATAACAGGTGACCTAACTGTGGACGGCACGACAACCACACTCAACACCACTACATTAGACGTCGAAGATATTAATATCACGATCAATAAAGGTGGTAACGATGCCCTCTCTGAGGGCGCTGGGCTCACGATAGATAGGACTGGCACTAAAGGCTCTATAGTTTATGCGGCAGCACTTGCCTCTAGATTTAGGGCAGGGGCGCTTGCTTCGGAGGTAGAGATTGCGACTGTCTCCCACACCCAAACTTTAACCAATAAAAGTATCGATGCTGATGCGAATACTATTACAAACATCGACAACGCTGACATTAAAGTTGGTGCAGCAATTGCCAGAGCTAAGCTTGCGAGTGGAACGGCTTATCGTGTACTTGCTAATGACGTTGGAGGAGTGGTCGGAGAGAACCCCGCAATCACTGCTAGTAGAGCTCTCGCTTCAGATGCTAATGGCCAAATTGTCGCGGCGGCGACCACTGCTGCGGAATTGGGACACGTGTCAGGAGTTACTTCTCCAATTCAAACCCAATTGGGAACTAAGCTTGATAATCCCCTCACTACTACCGGAGACCTTATTTATTCCAGTGCTGGAGCTACTCCCGCAAGGTTGGGGATCGGCACTAACGGCCATGTCCTTACTTTAAGCGGCGGGCTTCCTGTTTGGGCAACAACAGGCGCAGGGGGAGTCAACGCTGTAGAGCTAAAAGATAACTTGATCATCGACGGTAACCTTACTAATTGGGAAAACAACGCTAGTTACACGCAGGTAGCGCTAGACTCGACTAAGCACATGGGGGTCTTGTGGCAATCCAATTTGGCCATTGGCTCGGGACCAGAAAGGTTTACTGTGACCAGAGAGGCAAGCTTGCCCTCGGGTGTCCCGACGGGATTCTCGTGCAGGTATGAGGTGCAAACAGCTAATGCCTCGGTCGGGGCAGGGCACAGATCGAGCGTGAGATATTTTATAGAGGGTTATGATTTCGCTAAGATATTCGGCAAATCATTTACTTTTAATTTCTGGGTAATGAGCAGCACTACTGGGACTTATTGCGTGACCTTTAGAAATACCGACAACATGAGAAACTATATAGTGGAGTACTCCGTCACCGCGGCCAATACGTGGGAAGAGAAGACCATGACTGTGGCACACAACACTACAGGCACTTGGAACCTGACTAACGGTAGGGGCATGCAGGTGCAGTTTGTACTCTTGGCCGGCACGAACGAGCACGGTACCGCTGGGGCATGGACCGGGACAGAGGTTAGCGCCACTTCTAATCAGACCAACATTGCAGCAACGGCAGGCAATTACATGCAGTTTACAGGGATGATGCTGTACGAGGGCGCAGACAACTCGCAGGACTTTAGGCCTTGGCTGATGAGTCAAGCGTCTACCCAGCTCGCTATAGGTAGGTACTACCAAAAAAGCTATGCCTTCGATGTGAACCCGGGAGCGTCAAGCGGTATCGATTCGGTAGGCTACTACATCGACCTCTTGGCGGAAGCTTCTGGGCGTACATACCAATTGATACAAGAGTTGCGAGTTTCTATGCGAGCGGCCCCCACCGTCACCGTCTATTCTGTAACCGGCGACATTGGGCTATTTAGGTTTGGTAATGATACTATTACCCCAATCTCGATTAGCAACATCGGCAACAATACATTTAGGCTTACAGGAGCCACAACAACTTCCTCAGATAGGGCCCTTCTTAGTGGTCACTATATAGCAAACGCGAGGTTATAACATGGCATTTATTAATTACAAGATGGACGGAGTCCTTGTTTCTGTATACGACGATGTGAGGAAAGAGTGGCATCCGCCCCAGCATGAGTGCGCTTCCCGCGGGAATGAAGAGTGCCATTACTGCGACTGGATCGACTTAGGCAACACTCCAGCAGAAGTGATACTGCCGTCTTATAGCTAACAAAAAAAAGGGGGGGGGTATGGATGCAGTTTACAGTGTCATTGACAAAATGGGGTTCCCTATCTTTGTCGCTTGCTGGTTTATGTTTAGGCTTGAGAAGAAAATAGAGAAGACCCTCGAGATGCAATCTAAGATACTTGATTTGATTGAAGACGAACAAGAGAGAGCGCCATGATAGAGTGTTGCTTGATCTTATTCGTCGCGACTATAATTTCACTTGGCATACGTGCAGATAACAAGTTTAATAAAAAGTATCGAGAAACGAAAGAACGCATTAGCTGTATGAGGGGGCAACGTGAGGGCAATCAAAAAGATAATAATCCATTGCACAGCTTCCGACAATGAAGAGCATGACGATATCTCTGTTATAAGGCAATGGCATATAAAAGAAAGGAAGTGGCTAGATGTCGGGTATCACTACGTAATATCCAAAACTAAAGGGCTGCAGGAAGGCAGGAAGCTCGAAGCGGTCGGTGCGCATTGCTTCGGGCAGAACAAGCACTCGGTAGGGATTGCTCTTTGTGGTGACAAGATCTTTAGTGATTCCCAGACGAAGACATTAGCAGATGTTTGCTCGGTGCTTATACATAGGTTTAAATTATCTGTTGGTGATATTTACGGTCATTCCCATTTTAACGCTGGTAAAACGTGCCCCAATATATCGATCGAAATCATACGAAGGAGTATTAGTGATGGAAGTAAAACTAGAATTGCCTAAGGAAAGTTACGAGATTGCCTATGCTATTGAGTCGTTAATTAAGAGCTACAAGGCAGCAAAGTCTGACGGCTGGCGGCCGGGTCTTGATATCCCTGCAATCGTCATGAGCTCTTTTAAAGATCTCATGAACGCGATAGAGGGAGTGGACAAGGTGGCAGATGAGTTTCGGGAAATGCCTATGCAAGCGTCGCTTGCTTTAGCGGTGCCCCTCATTAAAGCTATAGGCGAATTGCTAAAGAAGTGACTATGCTAAATTTGCTCATAACGATTGCTCCTTTGGTCTTGGGGGGGTGTTCGTCCCTCCAAGATTTAAGAAAGACCAACCCTGATTCTTTTTATAAAAGAACGCTCGAACTCCAATTAGAAGCTAAGGGCCTTAGCGCCGTCATTAGAGGAGTCGGCGTTTTCCCCTCCCACTCTCCAACCAAGATTATTCTAAAGACCCCCGTCGCGCCTGAGCTCATTAACATCCGCAACTGCCACAGGGACATCCAAATCGAAAACCCCGGTAAGCGAACGGAGTTTGTCTACACCCCCTCTTCGATCGAACAAGAAGGGCAATGCCCACTGCTAGTCCAAGCACTAGACATGGGTAAACGCCATGAGTGGGCGTATGTGGAGTTTCTCACCAACGAGCAGCTCTTAGCAATAGTCCAGTGCAACGGCGGGACCTCGCACCAGACAGGCATTAGCATCTGCCAAGCTCGGAAGGAGTTGCTCCAGCAGGTGGAGTTCATGTCGCCTGTTAAGTGGAAAAGCAACTGCGTCGTATTGGAGAGTGACGATGCCAAGCGGTTTCGCTATAACATGCCTATCGGGACTTGCCAGGTGCTTTTCTATGAGAACTCAAAGGTCATACACCGGCATATAGCTATAGGTTACGAGGACATCCTCTTGGAGAAGCTATGAGCGTCGCTTTAATGGAGCTTGCCGGAAAGCTGGGTCTTCTCTTCATCGATCTGTTCTATCGCAAAAGAGCGGACAATGAAGCACGCAAGAAGGAGTTCCTTAGTCACATGGAAAAGCAGATGGGTGCCTCTTGGACCAGTTCTAAAATTAGAAACGATTACAAGGACTTGTTGGGAAAAATAGAGGGCGACGATGGTAGTCTTTGACGAGGGAAAATTCCTAGTCTATTCCGAAGACGGCGGCAAGATACTCGGTTCTTTTTTAACCAGGGCACAGGCCATGGCGGTGGACAAGGAGTTAAAACGAATTAATGAATTAAAAAGAAAAAAAGCAGCAATTAAAAAGTAGGGGGGGCGGGGCATGTGGGTTTTTAATAAACTAAATGGCGTCCTGGATTTGTTAGGGCCTAAGAAGCAAAAGAGCGGGGGCGTTGTCTTTAAGTCGCGCGAAGTGAAACCTATCCTAGTGGACGGCAAGTTCCTAGATGTGGAAATCCATGGCATGGCAGACTTCACTCTCCAGGAAAAAGCTTTCTTTGTAGAAGCTATGAAGTTGAAGTTGAAGGTTCTCGAGTCAGAAGAATTTCGGCACGGGCTACTCAATATGGAAGCAGCGGAGACCAAGGGCATGACCCAGCTAGAAGTCTACAAGCTGCTCTTCGATGGCACCGACAACCGCAGTAAGCTCGTTGACCATGACATCGATCTGTTTATCACCCTCTATGGGCGCGCAAACCAAAAGAGCTCGACCATCGGTTACAGCTATACATCGAACATCAAGATCTGGACTCACCGATATTACTTCTCGAAGTGGATGACCCAACGTGACGGAATGGCACGGCTCGCTGGCCATATCCTCCACGAGGTGCTGCATACGATGGGCTTTGTCCACAACGGTCCTCACAGCAAATCCCTCGTCTACAAGACAGGATTCTTAGTAAGGACTCTCGCCCAAGAGGTTCTCAAGGGCAGGCAGCTGACCGCCATCACTTCTGTTAGGGAGAGTTAGCAGTTTTTTACTATAAGGGGATGGAGGGGCGGTGCTCTCTCTCCCCCCTCTTGCCGCACCATTAGTGTTGGGGCAATGGTGTTTTCTCAAAGCGACTTAGCATCAATAAACTTATTTATGTTCTCGATGTGTTCCCCAATCATCTTAGAGGCCCTTAGCAATGCTGCCATCGGTGCCCTTTCCACAAACTTGGTCAGCATTTCCATCGCCGCTACACCCTGTTCGGCGATGATATCGACCTTCTCAATTCTGTCCCAGGAAAAGCAATGGAGCACTTGGTTAATGTCTTCGCCGTAGAACTTGTCATTGTCATTGTCGTTGCCTATCCCCTCGCTCCTCCGCGCAGCGAAGGACTTGGTGGTGCCAGACGACCTGACCCAGGCAATGCTAATAAGCTCCTGGTGAGCTCGAAGCGACCTGGGGTAAGGACTAGAGGGGGCGTGGAACCTCACTAACGTGCGACTAATGTCTTTATACGATTCCTTCAAAGCGTTCTCCTTCCTTTAAGCTGAGCTGCTGGATCGCATCTATCATTGGGTAGAACGCTTCCCGCATCGCCCACGTAGACAGGAAGTCTTTCTTGGTGGTGCAGATCTCATTCTCGAAAACGTCATTCATATAGTTCTGTAAGGATCCGAACTCTTTCTCGACAACCTCTAGGATCTGCGGGCTGACTCGGATCGACTTCTGGATTTTGTTACCCGTCACCGGTTTTCTGATCTTCATGCTAACTTCCTTGTGTTGGGTTTTGTATACTAAAATGGGACGTCATCAAACATTTCTTTCTGCTGTGTAGAGATGCCCGGGGGTATATCGTAAAACCCGTGGGAGATTGGGCGCTCTTTGGCAGCAGCAGGAGGGAGCTCGGGCGTCTCTATGCTCTTCGCCTCGCCTTTGCCATCGCTCAGAAACTCAACCTTGTCCGCGATGATGGCGGTCCAATAAGTTTTCACTCCATTGGCCTCGCTAGTAGAATAGTCTATTCGTCCCTCGATCAATGCCTGCCGACCCTTGTAAAGATATTGCTTACAGCTTTCACCCGGCCTTCCGAAAACCTTAATTGTATGGAAGCTAGAAGATTCTTTGTCTTTAAACTTTTCGTTAGTCACCAATCTAAATGTGCATACGCCGTTACCCGATGCTGCGTACTTGAGCTCTGGATCGGTGACTAAGCGCCCGCAAAGCAGAATTTTATTCATGTGTTCTCCGGAGTAGTATGTTAGTTCTTTGTTGCCAAAAGTATAACACCGCTCAACATTTTGTACAAGCTTTGCCCTAGGAGTTTTTCATGGGAGTATTCACACAGAGAGAACAAACAGATCAAACTAAGGAGAGTCCCATGGCGTGCAAATGTGCCGAGCTGGCAGCGAAGTTAAGCTTAAGCAAGGGGCAGCTCATGACAATGCTAACGAATCCTGAGCTCATGAATCAAGCGAAGATCGCTAATATCATGGACCAGCTGGCGCAGTTAGAGGCAGAGCTGTTAGCAGCTGCTGAGCATGGAGAGTGAAGGCGGCGGTAGAGCTGAGAGAGAGGAGCAAAGAGCTGGAGTTGAGAGTCCGGAGCGTGAATAACCTCATCTGTGATCTTAGACAGATGCATCTTGAGGCGACGAAGAAGATCGAAGCGGAGCTCATCGCGCTTGAAGCGGAAATTCATGATCACCTTCGCTCGGCCAACCCCGTAATGGTCAAAGGGGTTAGATAGTCCAACCCCTCTAATGGTTAAAGGGGTTAGATGGTCCAACCCCTCTAATGGTTAAAGGGGTTAGATGGTCCAACCCCTCTAATGGTTAAAGGGGTTAGATGGTCCAACCCCTCTAATGGTTAAAGGGGTTAGATGGTCCAACCCCTCTAGTTAGCGTTTAAATGCGCTTTTTAAGGGGGAAAACTAGGGATGTGTAGAATTTAGTAGGCCTCCATGCCACATGCCGCAAACTCCTCCTGAGCACGTTCTCGCTGATCTCGTTCTTCACCACTCAACTCATCATCAGGGATGTCCATGTCGAGGGCCCTTATCGGTCTCGCTTTGGCAGACGTCCCGAAAATCTTCTGACCTAGCTCTGCGTCGGCCCTGGCCTCACTGTCCACTTCGCCCTCGCTTTTTAAATCTGGGAGGACGTCTTGGGAAAGTGCGAAGGCCATGAGGTTTTTCTTCAACGCTTCGTAGGTGAAGCCGGAGCCGTTTGCTGAGGGGTTGTAGCTCTCAATCGGTCTTTTCCGTATGATAAAAGTGAGGTCTTCCCCCATCACTTGCTCCATATGGCGGTTGTCGACCTTCCGGTGCTTCTTAAAGTAGCCCTCCATTTGGAGGAAGACTTCTTTTGCCCAGACGGTCTTTTGTGCTTTGGCCTCTTCCCGCTCAACTTGGATGGCCCAGTCAGCTCTCATCATTGAGATGAGCTTCTCAATGTCGCGAATATTCTTTAGCGCCTTTAAATGCTCAATCTTTTTCTTCATAAAGGGTCGATCGAACCCTGCAACAAGCCTTTCTTGCTCAGGTAGGGAGAATCTCGTTAGCCATTGGACTGCTCCAACAGAGTACCCGTCTTCTCTAAAGTTTTCTAAAACAGGAAAAGCAGCAGTCTTCGGAAGTTTCTCAACAACCGTTATTGAGGCTAAGGTAGTATTGCTGCTGTTGGTGTTTTGGATTTTGGTTTTGGGAGTAGTAGTATTAATAGGGGTTAAATTTGGACCCTCTAGATTTGTCTGGAGATCCGAAAAGGGTCCCTCAAGGTTCGGGTGGGGGGTCAAATTTGGACCCTCTAGATTTTCGGAGGCATCAACGATCCCCATTTTTGACATCAAGTAATCGTCTTCTCTGAAATTTTCTAAAACAGGAAAAGCAGCAGTCTTCGGAAGTTTCTCAACAACCGTTATTGAGGCTAAGGTAGTATTGCTGCTGTTGGTGTTTTGGATTTTGGTTTTGGGAGTAGTAGTATTAATAGGGGTTA
>Ga0163150_10002125_pt1 | contig 31530 bp, 22 predicted proteins | sample OliLakLV19P2IB_FD_148628 | JGI IMG/M metagenome (GOLD analysis project Ga0163150, IMG submission 148628) | Freshwater microbial mat bacterial communities from Lake Vanda, McMurdo Dry Valleys, Antarctica - Oligotrophic Lake LV.19.P2.IB | ecosystem: Environmental > Aquatic > Freshwater > Lake >...
CCGCCGCCCCCATCAACGGAATCCGCGCCGCCGCCGCCGTCACCCGCTCCCGCCGCTGATGCGAAAGCCGCCGCTGCCGCGCTGAACCCGCTGCGCCCGGGCCAGTGGAAGATCGTCTACGTCGAGGGCAAGCGCAAGGGGAAAACCTTCGACGCCGCGATGGTGGACGCGGGTGATGGCAACTGGAAGGAGACGACCACCGGTGTCCGCTCGATGACGATGCGGCTGGATGCCGGCTCGATCGTGATGGTGCGCGAGGAGGACGTGGACGAGAACGTGGCGATGGCCTACGACCCGCCGTTCGCGCTGCTGCCCGCCAACTTCATCGGCGGCAAATATCAGGGCGAGACGGCGATGACGGTGTACGACCTCAAGAGCGGCTCGAAGCGCGACAGCGGGCGCTGCCGGTACACGGTGGAGTTTCTCGGCATGCGGAAGGTCGAGACGCCGGCCGGCACGTTCGAGGCGTACACTTTCCGCACGGTGCGCGAGATCGATTTAAGCCTCGCGAAGGTGGTGGTGACCATTGAGACGGCGCACGCGGCGGACGTGGGTATCGTGCGGACCCGCGTCGAGCAGAACACGCGGGCCATCGGGCTGTTCACGATGAAGAAAGCGGAAGAGTCGAAGCGGGCGAAGTAATGCGGGTGGGACTGACAAGGACTGCTCGGAGGCCTTGTCAGTGTCGAGTTCGCTGACCGACCTCCACTGACAAGCTCCGCGGACTGCGCTTGTCAGTGCCACCACCTTGTCGCCCTCCGCTGCCCTGTTGCCATCGCCACTCCATGGTCAATAGTTAGCGGGTGACCGCCCCCCCACCCGCGAGGCCCGCCGTTGCGATTCGCCTTCATCAGTCCGGTACTTCTCATCACCGCGAGCATCGCGGCCGCTGTCCCATCGTCGCCGGCCAAGCTCGATCCGCGGGGCGTCGCGTTCTTCGAGCAGAAGATCCGCCCGGTGCTGATCGAGCACTGCTACAAGTGCCACTCGGCCGAGGCGAAGGGAAACAATAAACTCAAGGGCGGGCTGCTGCTGGACACCCGCGACGCCACGCTTAGGGGCGGGGACACCGGCCCGTCCATCGTTCCCGGCAACGTGAGCAGGAGCCTGCTCATCGCGGCGATTGAGTACAAGTCGGTCGATCTGGAGATGCCGCCCAAGACGAAGCTGCCCGCCGCGGTCATCGCCGACTTCGTGAAATGGGTGGAGATGGGCGCCCCCGATCCGCGCGAATCCACCGCCCCCGGCCCCGGCGCGGCCGCTTCAGCGGCCTCCGCTTCAGACCTCGAAAGAGTAAAGCGCGAACACTGGGCCTACCAACCGCTCAAGTCCCCCGCGATCCCGCAGATCAAAAACAAAACCTGGCCGCAATCCCCGATCGACACGTTCATCCTGCACAAGCTCGAACCCGCGAACATCAGTCCCGCGCCGCCGGCCGACCCGCTGACATTGTTGCGCCGCGTCTACATCGACCTCATCGGCCTGCCCCCGACGCCGGCGGAGCAGGACGAGTTCATGCAGAAATCAGTGGCGTGGCACGGGCAGGCCGCTGCTCGGAGCGGTTTGCCCGTGGCAAATCATCCTGGTGGTCCCCACGGGCAAACCGCCCAGGGCGGCGGCCTGCCCGTGCCACCCACGCAAAGCCCCGACCCCTACGAATCCACCGTCGACCGCCTGCTCGCCTCGCCGCGCTACGGCGAGCGCTGGGCCCGGCACTGGCTCGATGTCGTCCGCTACGCCGAGACCAAGGGCTACGAGCGCGATGACAACAAGCCCAACACCTGGCGCTACCGCGACTGGGCCATCGATGCCTTCAACATCGACATGCCCTATGACCGCTTCATCGCCGAGCAGTTGGCCGGCGATGAGCTCGAAGACGCGACGGTGAGCACGCGCATCGCCACGACGTACCTTGCGCTTGGCCCGTTCGACACGATCGCCAACGATGGCAACCGGGCCCGCTACGACCAGCTCGATGACATCCTGGGCACCACGGCCGTCGCCTTTCTTGGGCAGACGCTGTCGTGCGCCCGCTGCCACGACCACAAGTTCGAGCCGCTGTCGCAGGCGGATTATTACCGGCTGCTCGCGGCGTTCGAGCCGCTGAAGAACAGCGACCTCGAAGGCTCGAAGGAGGGCCGGGCGGTCGGCACGGTCGCGGACAGGGCGGCCACGCAGAAAGAGATCGCCGAGATCGACCGGCAATACGCGGCGACGCGCAGCGCGATTGATGCGGTGCAGCTCCCGCTGCTCGAACGGCTGGAGAAGGAGGGAGCGCCGAAGGGGAAAGCGAAGAAGCTGGAGCCGCGGCACTTCGCGCGGGTGCTGCCGGTGCTGCGGACCCCAGTGGAGAAGCGGTCGAAAGAGCAGAGTGATCAGCTCGCGAAAGATGCCCAGAAGATCCAGGAGGCGCTGAACGATTTCGCGTCGAAGGAGGAACTCGCGGCGCTGAAAAAGCTGCGCGACGAGTTGACGGCACTGGACGCGAAGCGGCCCAAGCCGGTGATGGCGTGGGCCCCGGAGGAGCGCGGGCCGAAGCCGGGCGCGACGCGCATTTTGATTCGCGGCGAGGCGGGCAAACCGGGTGCCGAGGTCGCGTTTGGTTTGCCGATGGTGCTGCACTCACCGAAGCTCGACGCCCCGACGCCGACCGCGTCGAGCTCCGGCCGGCGGCTCTGGCTGGCCCGCTGGATGGTCAATGAAGGCAAGGCGCTGACCGCCCGCGTGATGGTCAACCGCATCTGGCAGTATCACTTCGGCGAGGGCTTCATGGCGGACGCGAACGACTTCGGCGTCAAGGCCGGCGGGCCGTCGCACCCGGAGCTGCTCGAATGGCTCGCGCATGACTTCGTGCAGGGCGGGTGGAAGCTCAAACGCCTGCACAAGCAGATCGTGATGAGCAGCACGTATCGCCAGAGCAGCGACCGTCCTGATGACCCATCCGCAACGCCGAACGCCGAACTCCGAACTCCGAACTTTTCGATCTTCCCCCGCCACCGCATGGAGGCGGAGGCGATCCGCGATTCGATCCTCGCGGTCAGCGGGAAGCTGAATGTGAAGATGCACGGCCCTTCGATCTTCCCGCCGTTTGAGAACAAGGTCGTCGGCGATTCCTCCGGCGTGGGCTGGGGGCAATCCGATGAGGGTGAGGCGTCGCGGCGGAGCGTTTACGTGTATCAGAAGCGGGCGATCCCGCTGCCGGAACTGTTTCTGCTGGGGCTGCCGGACGCATCGGTGAGCTGCGGGAAGCGGGCGGTGTCGACGACGCCGGTGCAGTCGCTGCTGCTGCTCAATGGGAAGTTTGCGGATGGGCACGCGAAGGAGGCGGCCGCGCGGATACGTGAAGACGCAAGCGAGGACCGGATGCGGCAGGTGCGGCTGGCGTTTCAGTTGGTTTTGTGCAGACCGCCGGGGGAGCGTGAGCAGGAGATGGCGCTGGCGTTTCTCGCGGGCGGCGAGGGGACGAAAGAAACGATCGACCCGCTGGCGTCGCTTTGCCTGGTGCTGATGAATACGAATGAGTTTGTGTATCGCAATTGAACCGACCTCCAAAGCCCACGCACTCCCGTGCGTGGGTTGACGATGACCACCATGTTCAAATTCCCCTCCAACAACACGCGCCGCGAGTTTCTCTGGCAGGCCGGCAACGGGTTCTTTGGGACGGCGATGACGTTCATGCTGGCCCGGGATGGGTTCGCTCGGCGCGCGGAGGCGCAAGCGTCGTCGTTGACGCCCGGTGGTGTCGCGGTACCTGCGCCGCGCACGCTCGCCCCCCACTTCAAGCCGCGCGCCAAGTCCGTCATCTTTCTCTACATGGTGGGCGGCCCCAGTCACGTCGATACCTTCGACCCCAAGCCCGTCCTCGCGAAGCGTCACGGTGAGAAGCACGACTTCAAAACGCCCGGCACCGTCACGCAGAAGTCTTCCGGCACGCTCAAGGGCTCGCCCTTCGCCTTCCACAAGCGCGGCGCCTCCGGCATCGAGATCTCCGAGCTTTACCCGCACTTGGGGAGCTGCGCCGATGAGCTGGCGGTCATCCGCTCCACCACGGCCGACTCATCGGCGCACGGCTCCGCATCATTGCAGATGAACACCGGCCACCTGCGGCAGGGGTTGCCCAGCATGGGCTCGTGGGCTTCATACGGCCTCGGGTCGGTCAACAGCAACATGCCGGCGTTCGTCGTGCTGGTCAACGGCGCGCCGTACTCCGGCGCGACGAACTGGTCGGCGGGGTTCATGCCGGCCGAGCATCAGGGCACCGTCTTCAACATCACCGGCGACCCGATCTCGAACCTCGCGTCGAGCAAGGGCGTGATGCCGGATGAGCAGCGCCGCCGGCTCGACCTGCTGGCGCAGCTCAATCAATCGCACCTGAAATCGTGCCCGATGAATGATGAGCTGGCGGCCCGCATCGAGTCGTACGAGCTGGCGTTCCGCATGCAGTCGCACGCCCCGGAGGCCGTCGACTTCAAACAGGAGAGCGAAGCGACGAGAGCGATGTACGGCATCGGCGACAAGGAGGCGGACCGCTTCGGCAGGTCGTGCCTGATGGCGCGGCGGCTCGTCGAGCGCGGGGTGCGTTTCGTGCAGATCTATCACTCCAACTGGGACACGCACGGCGACAACGACAACCGCCACCGCAAGCTCTGCGGCCAGACGGATAAGCCGATGGCGGGGCTGATCCAGGATTTGAAGCAGCGCGGGCTGCTGGATGAGACGCTGATTGTTTGGGCGGGCGAGTTCGGCAGGACGCCCATCGGCGGGATGGAGAAGAACGGTGGGCGCGACCATCACGCGGTGGCGTTCTCGACGTGGCTCGCCGGCGGCGGCATCAAGGGCGGGCAGGCGTACGGCGCGACGGACGATTTTGGTTTCGCGGTCACCGAAAACAAGGTGCATGTCCACGACCTGCACGCGACGATCCTGCACCTGATGGGCGTCGACCACGAACGCCTCACCTTCCCGCACCAGGGCCGCAACTTCCGGCTGACGGACGTGAGCGGCGACGTGGTGCGGCCGCTGCTGGCGTGAAGAGGGGACGGGAGCAGGGAACAGGGAACAGGGAACAGGGGATTGGGGACTGGGGACAGTGGACAGGCGACGGGGCACAGAACATCCAGCGACTTTTGCCGCACGTCCTTCGATGGCTGGGGATATGAGCTTGGGGAGCACTTCATTTTGTGGCGAATGTCATAATTCTCTTAAGATCAAGTATTTATGAGTAATTCGCCTGCTTTGTCGAAAGGGGCCGCGATGGATTTCGTGTCCGTGGTTGCAACGCGGCCCGGCGGCCCGCGATAACCCTGTCGAATCCAACGTGGATTCGGAAATCGCAAACAATCATGGGCCAAACAGCCCACCAATCAGGAGCCTTGCAATGGTAACCATCGAATCCCTTCAGAACGCCACGAACAACGTCCTGGCCTTTGCCGACTCGAACCGCGCCCAGCTCGCCGACGTGGCCAAGCTCGCCGACATCGTCAACATCGTGAAGCCCACCGCGACCGTCGCCGACCTGGTCAAGACCGGCCTGATCGACTTCATCAAGGTCCCCCTCAAGCCGTTCTTCCCCACGCTGCCCACGTTCCCCACCGTCCCGACCACCCCGACGACCCCGTCCACCGGCGGGCTCACCAGCTCGCACCAGGGCATGCTCAACTCGATCAATAGCCTCAACGACGTGGTCAACGGCATTAAGAAAGAGCTCGAGAACCCCAACCTGTCCCCCGAGAAGCGGCAGGAACTGGCGTTCAAGCTTCAGGAAGCGATGCAGAACCGCAGCCTGATGAGCGACCTGCTCTCGACCATGATGAAGGACGAGTTCAACATCGCCAGCAAGATCCTGCGGAACTTGGGCCAGTAATCGGAAACAGCGAAGTCCTACCGCAGACCGGCCACACCCACACACGACCGACGCCTGCCCACGGACTTCCAACCTTTCCTGCACAAGGCAGGCCCCTCACCGGGCCTGCCTTGTTGTTTTGGAGGGGCCGGCGGCGAAGCAAGATTTTCTTTCGGTGGCGTGCAACGCACCGCCGCACCGATCGATAACCCTCTTGAATCCAGCGTGGATTCAAAACACAAACACGAACCCTTGAACTTCAGGAGCCTCACCATGCTTGGTCTTCCCAACCCTCTTAACCTCGTCAACAAAGCCATCGATTTCGCAGGCGACATCGCCAAGGGCGGCGCGGGCCTGGTGGGCAACATCGTCAACGCCCCCATCGACCTGGTCTCCAGCATCCTCCGCCCGACCGGCAAGATCACCGACGGCCTCCTCGACCTGGTCCGCTTCCCCGGCTTCAGCCCCGCCGGCGGCCCCCCGCTGAGCAGCTCGAACCAGGCGATGCTCAACTCGATCAACAGCCTCTCGGACGTGGTCAACGGCATCAAGAAGGAACTCGAGAACCCCAACCTGAGCCCCGAGAAGCGTCAGGAGCTCGCGTTCAAGCTTCAGGAAGCGATGCAGAACCGTTCGCTAATGAGCGACCTGCTGTCGACGATGATGAAGGACGAGTTCAACATCGCCAGCAAGATCCTGCGGAACCTCGGCCAGTAAACCGGCGGTCCGCTCCCTGAGGCGACTTGAGCGGTGCGGGCCGGTCCATCAAGGGCCGGCCCGCGCCGTTGCGAGGGCCGCGATCGTGGTCACGATGAACGAGGAGCACAGCCATGAACACCATCAACCTGCACGACTCGTTCGCGTCTTACGACGCCCCGCCGCCCGCGCCGCCGCCGCCGGACGCGCCTCCGTCGGCCGCTCACCTGGAGCCGGTTGCGGCCGAGGCGAAAAGCCCCGCGGCACTCGTGTTCGACGACGCCGCCGTGGACGATGCGCTTTGGTCGCCGGTGGCGCCGAGCGGGCCGGACGTTGCCGCGCTTGACGAGCCGCTCGTGGCCAAATCAATCTTCGACTGGGTCGGCAGCATGCTCACGCTGGCGCACAACGCCTTGGCCCGGTTCCTCACCGCCCCGCGCGGCATCTCGCTCCGGCTGCCGAAGTTCAGTGCCGCGCTCGACGCCGGCAACCGCGTGCGCGATGAAAACCGCAGGGATGTGCAGAAGGCCGAGCAGAAGAAGAAACTGGTCGCGCATGCCCCCGTGAACCTGACGACGGAGCAATACCGGTCGCAGCGCCTCGTGGGTGACAAGCTCATCATTGAAATCACGACGATCGAGAAGCAGACGCAGACCGCGGTCAACGCCGTGGGCCGGGTCATCTCGAAGGTGGAGGACACGAAGGTGGATGTGACGAGGCGCGATGCGTGAGGGTGAGATGTAGTGTGGCACGGGCAGGCCGCTGCTCGGAGCGGTTTGCCCGTGAGGTCCGTGACACACGGGCAAACCGCCGCGGACGGCGGCCTGCCCGTGCCACCCACTTCATTGGCACGGATTCTCTAGGCGACCGCCGCCGCCTGCTCGCGCTGCTTCTGGGCGATCTTGTTGTTCACGAACGTCACCGCGTTCTGAAACAGCTTCAGGCCGCTGGGCGTCTCGGCGAGGCGCTCGGCGGACCAGCGCGTCCAGTGCGGGTGATGCGTCGGGTGCGTGAACCGCTCGGGGTGCGGCATGAGGCCCAGCACCAGACCGGTCGAGTCGCAGATGCCGGCGATATCGTCGGTGGAACCGTTGGGGTTGCCGGGGAAGGGGGGAAGTTGCGAGTTCCGAGTTCGGAGTTCGGAGTTGGAAGGCAAAACCGATTCCGACGACTCGGAACTCGGAACTCCGAACTCGGAACTAATGTATTTCAACGCGATCTGCCCGCTCTCGCGCCAGAACTTCAGGGCATCGGGCGACTCGGGGACGAACCGGCCTTCGCCGTGCGCGATGGGCAGGTCGAGGTGCGTCAGGCCCTGCGTCCAGATGCAGACGCCGTGCTCGGGAACCACGAGGCTCACCCACTTGTCGGTGAAGCGGCCGCCGGTATTTTCCGCGAGCGTCGCCGTTTGCCGGCCGCATTCGGGGTCCGGCAGCAGGCCCATCTTGGTGAGCACCTGAAAACCGTTGCAGATCCCGACAATCGGCACGTTGCACTTGATCGCCTCGCGCAGCGGCTCGGTGAGGCGGTGCCGCAGGCGGTTGGCGAAGATGCGGCCGGCGGCGATGTCGTCGCCGTAGCTGAACCCGCCGGGGAAACCGATCAGGTCGGCCTTCTCAAGCTGGTGCGGCCGCTCGATGAGTTCGTTGAGATGCACCGCGGAGGCGGAAGCGCCGGCCATCTCGAACGCATGAGCCAGCTCGCGGTCGCAGTTCGTCCCGGCGGTGCGGATGATCAGGGCTTGGGGTCGCATGACGGTAGTTTAGCACGGTGGGCAGGAGGGGACAGGAGCCGAATCGCTCCACCATCTCCATTGACCTTGCGCGGCGTCACTACCATCTCCCATGCGGCGATTCGCCCGCCTTTTCAACGAGGTCGATTCGACCAACCGCACCAACGAGAAGGTCGCGGCCCTGGTGCGCTACTTTGCCGAGGCCCCGCCCGCCGATGCCGCGTGGACCATCGCCCTGATCGCCGGCGGCAAGATCATTCGGGCCGTGCCGTTCGCGCTGCTCCGCGCCCTCGCCGCCGAAGCATCGACACTACCCGCGTGGATGATCGATGAAAGCTACCACGCCGTCGGCGACCTCTCCGAAACGCTCGCGCTGCTCGTGCCCGATTCGTCCGAGGCCGGCGCGGAGGGCACGGACCTGCCGCTCTCGACGCTCATCGAGCAGTTCATCCTCCCGCTGCCGCGCATCGACAAAGAGTCACAGCGCCGGCTGATCACGAAGGCATGGGCCATCCTCACCGCCCCGCAGCGGTTCCTGTTTCACAAGCTGATTTCCAGCGCGTTCCGCATGGGCGTCTCGCGCAGCCTGCTGATTCGCGGGCTCGCCGAGCACAGCGGGATGGACGCGGCGGTGATTGCCCATCGTCTCTCGGGCGGCTGGAAACCGTCGGCCGAGAACTACCTGAAGCTCGTCTCGGCGGAGGTGGACGCCTCCGAGCCGGGCCGGCCGTATCCGTTCTGCCTCGCCCATCCGCTCCAGGATGATCTTGCCTCGCTCGGCCCGCCAGCCGATTGGCAGGTCGAATGGAAGTGGGACGGCATCCGCGCCCAGCTCATCCGCCGGGCGGGCCGGGCCCTGCTCTGGTCGCGCGGCGACGAGATGATCAGCGATTCCTTCCCCGAGCTGATCGAAGCCGGCGCCGCGCTGCCCGAGGGCACGGTGCTCGACGGCGAGATTCTGGCATGGGAGAACGACCGCCCGCTGCCCTTCGCCGAGCTTCAGCGCCGCATCAATCGCAAGCAGGTGAACGTGATGCTCTTCGCCGATGTGCCGGTCGTGTTCCTCGCGTACGACCTGCTCGAAGAGCACGCCGTCGACCTGCGGCCGCTGCCGATGGGCGCGCGCCGGGCCAGGCTCGAAGCGTTGATGGGCACGATCACCGATCCTCTGCTGCGCGTCCCGCCGCTGGTTGAAGTTGAAGAATGGCCGCAGGCGATGGCGCTGCTCGAAGGCTCGCGCCAGCGGCGCGTCGAGGGGCTGATGCTCAAGCGGCGCGACTCGCCGTATGTCGTCGGCCGGGCGCGGGGCGCGTGGTGGAAATTGAAGATCGATCCGTACACGATCGACACCGTGCTCGTCGCCGCCCAACCCGGCAGCGGCCGGCGGTCGAGCGTCTATACCGATTACACCTTCGCCGTGCGCGACGGCGAGCAGTTCGTCACCATCGCCAAGGCCTACAGCGGCCTCACCGATGCGGAAATCGCCGAGGTGGATCGCTGGGTTCGCCGGCATACCATCGAGCGTCACGGCCCGGTGCGCGTCGTCAAACCCGAGCTGGTCTTCGAGCTCGCCTTCGAGGCCATCCAGGAGAGCACGCGTCACAAGGCGGGCCTCGCCCTCCGCTTCCCGCGCATCGCCCACTGGCGGCGCGACAAGCCGGTGAGCGAGATCGACACCCTCGACTCGATGCGGGCGCTGCTGAAAATGACGCGGAGGTGAGTTGAATCCGAAATGTCCTCCCGGCAAGCCATGCGGACAGGTCCGAGTCGCGAAGCGGCGGCATGGCGTAGCCGGGGGCGTAAGCCCCCGGTTGCGGACGAACGAGGTTCTAGCCGCGAAGCGGCGACACCGAATGAAGCGGGACCGATGAAGTGTGCCCGTACCTGTGCCGCCGCTTCGCGGCTCCAACCCGTGTGTGATCTTCTTCCGGGGGCTTACGCCCCCGGCTACGCCATGCCGCCGCTTCGCGGCTTACCGCCTCATGCACCCGCGCCTTTCATCCTGGTTCGCGCAGCGCGGCTGGACGCCGTTTGAGTTTCAGCTGCGCGCCTGGGAGGCGCACGAAGAGGGCCGCAGCGGGCTGGTGCACGCACCGACCGGTATGGGCAAGACGCTGTCCCTGTGGGGCGCGTGCCTGAACGAGTGGCTGCGCCGGACGGGGGCGTCTCCTACTCCCCTCCCTCTTAGGGAGGGGCGGGGGGAGGGTACGGCGAGCAGTAAGCGGAAGCGCGCCGATGCGGCAGTCGTGACCACAACCATCGGTCGCCATGCAAATCCCGGCCACGTGCCGCTGGTTCAATCCGGGCGCTTCAGTCAGTGGCGGACGCGACCCTCCCCCGGCCCCTCCCTAAGAGGGAGGGGAGTTAAAACACCTTCACGTAAGCGTGATGCGGCGCCGCCCATCGAAGTCCTCTGGCTCACGCCGCTGCGGGCGCTGGCGAATGACCTGGTCCGCTCGATGCGCGAGCCGGTCGATGAGATGGCGCTGCCGTGGTCGGTCGAGCTGCGCACCAGCGACACGTCCAGCACGCTCAAGCGCAAGCAGCGCGACCGCTTGCCCACCGCGCTGATCACCACGCCCGAGAGTTTGTCGCTGCTGCTGTCGTACCCCGGCTGCCGGGAGAAGCTGGCGACGCTGCGCACCGTGGTCTGCGACGAGTGGCACGAGATGCTCGGCGGCAAGCGCGGCGTGCAGGTGGAACTCGCGCTGGCGCGGCTGCGGTCGTGGAACCCCGCGCTGCGCGTGTGGGGCTTGTCGGCGACGATCGGGAATCTGGATGAAGCGCTGAAAGTGCTGTGCGGGAGCCAGTTGGGTGGCACTGACAAGGCCTGCTCGGAGGGCTTGTCAGTGTCGGATGTCGCTCGCCAATCCCCACTGACAAGCTCCGCGGACTCCGCTTGTCAGTGCCACCCGACCTCGCCCCCGCCGCCCATCCTCATCCACGGCCAGGCGTTCAAGAAGATCGAGGTCACCACGCTGATCCCGCCGGATATCGAGCGGTTTCCGTGGGCCGGGCACCTGGGCGTCAAGCAGGTCGAGCCGGTGATCGCCGCGATCGAATCCGCCAGCAGCACGCTCGTCTTCACCAACACGCGAAGCCAGGCGGAGCTCTGGTTCGCGCACCTGACCAAGGCCCGCCCCGACTGGCTCGGCACCATCGCCATCCATCACGGCTCGGTCGACCGCGCCATCCGCCACCGCGTCGAGGCGATGCTCGGCGCGGGCAAGCTGCGGGCGGTGATCTGCACGTCGAGCCTGGACCTGGGCGTCGACTTTTCGCCGGTCGATCAGGTGATGCAGATCGGCTCGCCGAAGGGCATCGCCCGATTGATGCAGCGGGCGGGCCGCAGCGGGCACCAGCCGGGCAAGACGAGCAAAGTGGTGTGCGTGCCGACGCACGCGTTCGAGCTGATCGAGTTTGCCGCCGCCCGCGACGCGATCGAGGTCCGCGACATCGAGGTGCGCGAGCCCTTAAAGCTGCCGATGGACGTGCTGGCGCAGCACCTGGTGACGCTCGCGTGCGGTGAAGGCTTCCTCGAGCGCGAGCTGCTGGGCGAGGTGCGCACGACCCACGCGTTCAGCGCCATCACCGATGAGCAGTGGCGCTGGGTGATGGACTTCGTCACCCGCGGCGGCGAGTCGCTGCGCGTCTATCCGCAGTTCCAAAAGGTGACGCTGGAGGATGGAAGGCACGTCGTGCGCAACCCCACCATCGCCCGCTTCCACCGCCTGTCGATCGGCACGATCACCGATGACTCATCCATGCTGGTCCGCTACCGTGGCGGCAAGACGCTGGGCAACATCGAGGAGAACTTCATCGCGATGCTCCGGCCGGGCGATGCGTTCATGTTCGCGGGCAAGGTGCTGGAGCTGATCCAGGTGCGGGAGATGTCGGCGTTCGTGAAGCCCTCGAAGTGCGGGAGCAAGAACGTGCCGCGCTGGAACGGGGCGCGGTTCCCGCTGTCGACGCAGCTGGCGGCGCGGGTGCGGAAGTTGTTGAGGGAGGCGCGGGATCGGTATGCGCAGAATGGCGAGTCGCATGGGGAGGGCGAGGCGGCCAGGGAGGGCGAGGCTCCCGCCGAGCCGTTCGTTTCCTCGCCTCGAAGGCGAGGAAACGAAACTCGCGCGGTGAACGCCGGATCATCGTCGACTATTCGTCGTGCGAATTTCGATCGCTGCGGCCCGAAGACGGGCCTCGCGATCGAACGGCTCGGCGGGAGCCTCGCCCTCCTAACAAACGTCGCGCTGACCTTGCTCCCCGCCCCGCCGGAAATGCTCGCCATCGACCCGCTGCTTCAGATGCAGCGGCGGATGTCGGTGATCCCCGCCGAGGATGAGCTGCTCATCGAACCCTCCAAGAGCCGCGAGGGGTATCACCTGTTCTTCTTCCCGTTCGCGGGCCGGCTGGTGAACGAGGGGCTGGGGACCCTCATGGCCCATCGCTGGTCGCGGCTGTCGCCGCGCACGATCAACATCACCGCGAACGATTACGGCATCGAGCTGCTCTCGCCCAGCGAGCCGGCCATCGACCGCGCCGTGTTCGCGAAGCTCATCAGCCCGGACCGGCTGCTGGAAGACCTGATCGAGTGCGTCAACATCGGGCAGATGGCCCGGCGGGCGTTCCGCGAGATCGCGCGGGTCGCCGGGCTGATCATGAAAGGGTTTCCCGGGCAACCCAAAAGCAACCGTCACCTGCAGGCGTCGAGCGAATTGTTCTTCGACGTGTTCAACGAGTTCGACCCGAAGAACCTGCTGCTCGAACAGGCGCGGCGCGAGGTGCTGGCGGCCCAGCTCGAGTTCCGCAGGCTCGATGCGGCATTGAGATCGATGAACACCATGCGGCACAACTGGCAGAACCCGCGCGGGCTCACCCCGCTGGCGTTCCCCATCTGGGCGGACCGCCTGCGCGAGCAGCACGTCAGCACGGAAAGCTGGCGCGACCGCGTGCTGCGCATGTCGGAGAGTCTGGAGAAGATGGCTAATGGGTGATGGCTTATGGCCTGATCAGAGCGCGTGTTTAGTCCCGTTCAGGACCTGTCGTTGCTTGTTATGCTCCACGGCGTGACTACACCCATGCAATCCATTGCGATGCGGCGATGTCAATCGCAGATCGATGTGACGCTGGACGATGTCGCTCTGACGCTCCTGCCGGGACGGGCGGTGTGGTGGGCGGATCGTTCGACGCTGCTGATCGCGGACGCACACTTCGGGAAGGCGGCGGCGTTTCGCAACGTCGGCGTGCCGCTGCCGGAGCCGCTGGAGTCGGACCTCGCGCGGCTCGATGGGTTGATCGCGAATACGCAGGCGCGGCGGCTGGTGGTGCTGGGCGACCTGCGGCACACCCGCGGGGATTGGTCGCATGAATTGGTGGAACTCCTCTTAGGCTGGCGGCGCGGGCAGGCGGCGCTGGAGGTGGTGCTGGTGCGCGGGAACCACGACCGGCACGCCGGCGATCCGCCGGCGGAACTCGGGTTCACCTGCGTCGATGAACCGTGGCGCGACGGCGAGCTGACGCTGTGTCACGCGGATTGCCACGAGGTGACGGGGCCGGCGCTGTGCGGACACATCCACCCGGCGGTCGTGCTGCCCGATGGCCGGCGGAGCGTGCGGGTTGCCGCGTTTGTCCGGCGGGGAAATTACCTTTACCTGCCCACGTTCGGCTCGTTCACCGGCAAGGCGGTGGTGTCGCTGCGCGAGGTGGACGCGGCGTGGGCGATCGTGGGCGATGAACTGCTGTGGATCAAGGGATGAGGGGAACCCACCCACGGGAGTGGGTGGGCTTTGAGATCATCTAATGAGTCCTCCTGTCCTCTGCCTCCTGCCTCCTGCCGCCTCTCTCTCCCCTCTACCGCCGGTAGCTGTCGATGTGACCCACCTGAAGATGGCCCTGCTGGTTAGCTTGCCACAGCCGACCGCTGCTCGCGTCGAGGCAGGTGAGCCAGCCGCCGCCGTAGGCGAAGGTGTCGATGCAGATGGCGAAGCCCAGGTGCGCGGGCCGGCCGTCGCGCTGGGCGGTGTGGCCGCAGATGACGGTCTTGCCGGAGCGGTGCGGCCGGGCGTCCCTGAGCTTGCGCCAGCGGAGGACCGCCGGCTGCTGCTCGGTCATGATCGCGTCGGGATCGACGTAGCCGTGCACGAAGATGTGCGTGCCCGTCTCGAACCAGTCGCGGCAGCGCTCCAGGAACTGCCAGTGCTCGGGCGGGACCTGCTCGATGGCGAGCGATGTCGCGGCGTTCGGCGCGTAGGAGCGCAGCGTCGCTTCGCCGCCGGAGAGGCACCAGCCGCGCAGGGCGTAGGGATCGGCGCGGGCCTCGAGCATCATGTCTTCGTGGTTGCCGGTGAGCGTAATCAGGTTGCGGTGGCTGCGCGTGAGCCCGAGGACGCGGTCGATGACGCCGCGCGAGTCGGGGCCGCGGTCGACGTAATCACCGAGGAGGATGAGCTGATCGGCGGGCGCGGGGCGCACGGCATCGAGCAGGCTGTCGAAGGCGCGGAGGCAGCCGTGGATGTCGCCGATGACGAGGGTGCGCATGAGCGGGCAATGATAGTCGCGTCGGTGGAACGGCGACCCCCTCTCCCTCGGGCAGAGGACAGCTTCAATCGCCCCGCGCGGCCGGCGATTGCAGCAGGTAAGGGAAGACCCCGCGAGAATGCCATGCGGGTAACCGTGCGAAGCTGCAAGATGATCAGCTGCGCTGCCGGCATTTCCCGTTAATCGTTGACCGCGCCCTCACCTGTCTCAATCGCGTCTGCGCGGCGATTGAGACTGTCCTCGCCCGGAGGGAGAGGGGGTGTCGCTTCGTCGCCGGCGATCTCTTCTTCCGCGCCTTCGCCCTCCCAGCGCGTCGGCGCGGTGAAGGCGTCGAGGCCCTGCTCGCCGAGGTAGCGCTGCATCGCGGCGGTGTAGCCGTGGGTGACGCCGACGCGCTGGCAGCCGGTGGCGGCGATGGCGGCGAGCAGGCCGGGCCAGTCGGCGTGGTCGGAGAGGACGAAGCCGCGGTCGAGTGCCCGGCGGCGACGGTTGCCGCGGACCATCATCCAGCCGGAGGCGAACGCCTGCGAGACGGGGCCGAACTTTTTCAGCCAGGGCGCAGCGGCGGCGGAAGGCGGGGCGATGACGAGCGCCCGGCCGCGCGTCGCCTTGGCGGATGCTATGGTCGCGTGCTGCGTCGGCGGCAGCGCGACGCCGGCGCTTCGGTACGCGGCATCGAATCGCGCGACCGCGCCGTGTACGAGGATCGGGCCGATGGAGGCGTCGACGCCCGCGAGCAAGCGCTGCGCCTTGCCGAGCGCGTAACCGTAAATCACCGCGGTGCGGTTCTCCCCCTGGGCCCAGCGCCACCACGCGTTGATGTCGGCAAAGATCGATTCCGCCGGTTTCCAGCGGTAGATCGGCAGCGCGAAGGTCGCTTCACTGATGAAGACGTTGCACGTCACCGGATCGAACGGTTCGCATGTCGGGTCCGGCTCGACCTTGTAGTCGCCGCTGACGCACCAGACTTCGCCCTTGTGCTCGACGCGGACCTGGGCGCTGCCGAGCAGGTGACCGGCGGGGCGGAAGGAGACGGTCGTGTCGCCGAGCGTGACGGGCTGTCGGTAGGGGAGTGATTCAATCGAAGCATGAGAACCGACACGCAGGGCGAGGATTTCCGCGCCCGGTGCGCTACAGAGGTAGTGCTTGCTGCCGAAGCGGGCGTGATCGGAGTGGGCGTGCGTGATGACGGCCCGCTCGACGGGTTGCCAGGGGTCGATATGGAAGTTGCCCGCGCGGCAGAAGAGGCCCCGGGCGGTCGATTCGAGGAGAGGCATGCAGGATGTTAGGGGCGTTTATCGGGCAGGACAGATCGGCCCATCGGCATTTATCGTGCAATGTAAACATTGCCGCAAACGCGTCTCTACCTACGCACCCAAACGATGCCGCGCCGCTCGACATACATATACGGAACTTTGATTGGAATCTGCTCTCCGTTGGCGTCCGTGATTATCCAATTTTCGGGCACGAGCACGTCTCTTAGAATCGGATCTTTCGCCTCCCGCGTGTCGTCTATGCGTTCGAACGCGGGAATGAGCTCCTCGCCCTTACCAGTAAGAGAAATGATTCCCGACCAGAATACGTGCTCCAACTGCACATCCGCGACCACGCCAACGAGGTCGCCTTTGAAATAAACCTTATGCTTTCCTCGGTCGATCATGGCATGCTCGCAGACTCGGCGAGCCCCGACCCTCACCCCAACCCTCTCCCTAAGAGGGAGAGGGAGCCGGAGGATCACACCAGCACATCCTTCACCACGTGCCCGTACACATCCGTCAAGCGGAAGGGTCGGCCGGCGTAGGTGTAGGTGAGCTTCTCGTGGTCGATGCCGAGCTGGTGCAGGATGGTGGCGTGGAGGTCGTGCATGTGGACCTTGTTTTCGACGCCGAGGTGTCCCCACTCGTCGGTGGCGCCGTATGAGATGCCGGGTTTGAAGCCGCCGCCGGCGACCCAGACGGTGAAGCCCTGCGGGTTGTGGTCGCGGCCGGTGCCGTTTTTCTCGGCGTAGGGCGTGCGGCCGAACTCGCCGCCCCACCAGACGATGGTGTCGTCGAGCAGGCCGCGCTGTTTCAGATCGGCGAGCAGGCCGGCGATGGGCTTGTCGACGTTGCGGGCGTGGGTCATGTGCTCGGGCATGTTGCTGTGCTGGTCCCAGCGCGGGTTGGCGCTGCCGTCGCCGTAGGTGACCTGGATGTAGCGCACGCCGGACTCGCTCAAGCGGCGGGCCATGAGGCACTGCCGGCCGAAGGTGTCGGTGTTCTTCTCGTTGATGCCGTAGGACGCGAGCGTGTCGGGCGACTCCTTGGTGATATCGAGTGCATCGGGCGCCTGCGACTGCATGCGCCAGGCGAGCTCGTAGGAGTTGATGACCGCTTCGAGCTCGCTGCTGCCGGGGGTGCCGGCGTTCTGCTTCAATTGCTCGGCGTTGAGCTGCTGGATGAGGTCGAGCTGGTCGCGCTGCATCGCCGCGGAAACTTTCGGGTTGCCGAGGTTGCGGATGACGAGTTCGCCCGCGCTGCCGCCGGCCTTGCCGACGGCGGTGCCCTGGTACACGGCGGGGAGGAAGGCGTTGCCGTAGTTGCGGGGCCCGCCGTTGCCGCCGGAGGGCGCGATGGTGACGAAGCCGGGGAGGTTGTCGTTCTCGCTGCCCAGGCCGTAGGAGACCCAGGAGCCCATGGACGGGCGGATGAACTGCGTGGAGCCGCAGTGCAGGAACAGCGTGGCGGGGCCGTGGGCGACGCCTTCGGTGTGCAGCGAGTGGATGAAACAGAGGTCGTCGACGTGCTGGTTGACATGCGGGAAGAGCTCGGAGCCGTAGCGGCCGCACTCACCGTGCTGCCTGAACTTCCAGAGGTTTTTCATGACGCGGTGGTTGCCGCCCTTGCCGGTGTTGGCGACGTTGCGGGCGTCGGAGAACTCGCGCATGGCGCCGTCCTGTTTTTCGAGGAGCGGCTTGTAGTCGTAGGAATCGACGTGGCTGACGCCGCCCTGCATGAAGAGGAAGATGACGCGCTTGGCCTTGGCGCGGTGGTGCGGGGCGCGGGCGGCGAGGGGGTTCATCGGGCGCGCCCCGGAGAACGGGGCGGCGGCTTGAGCCGCCCGCGTGGAGAGGCCGGTGAGCGCCATGTAGCCGAAGCCGCAGGCGAGCGACTGGAGGGCGCGGCGGCGGGAGAAGTCGGGGGTCGCGGTCGTCATGGGGGGCTCCGAAGGCACGCGCACGGCGGACCGTGCGGCTTAAAAATTCAAGGCACGCGCACCGCGGACGGTGCGGCTCAAATGAATCCAACGATCAGATCATTCGACGTAGCGGAAATCCATTGACGCAATCATCGCGTGGAAGAGGCGGGACCACGCGGCCTGTGCATCCGCCTTGCCGCCGCTTGCCGCTTCGCGCAGAAACTTCATCGCGATCTTCCGCTCGCCCTCGCTCGGCGCCCGGCCGAGCGTCACGCGGTACGCATGGACCAATCGCGCTTCGTCCGTTTTCAACGCGCCATCGGAGAGCAGTTTCGCCGCGGCGCTCGTCGCCATCTCCGCGACGAACGGGTGATTCAACAGGAACAGCGCCTGCGGGGCGACGGTGCTGACGTTGCGCTTGCCGGTGGAGACGCTGGGGTCGGCGAAGTCGAACGCCTCGAAGAACTCGGGCAGCACGTTGCGGAACACGGGGGAGTAAACGCTGCGGCGGTAGTCGCCCTGCTTGAAGCCGAAGTCGGACGAGAGGCCGGCCTTGTAGGTGGGGCCGGCGGGGGCGAGGTCGAGCTTGCCGCTGACCTGTAGCATTGCGTCGCGGATGCACTCGGCGTCGAGCCGGCGGCGGTTCATGTGCGAGAAGAGGCGGTTGTCGGGGTCGGCGGACGAGGCCGAGTTCCGAGTTCCGAGTTCCGAGTTCCGAGTTGCTGAGCCTTTCACTTCGTCACTTCGTCCCTGCGTCCCTTCGTCACTTCCGCTGCTCAATTGATACGTCCGCGACAGCACGACCTGGCGGATCAGTTTTTTAATCGACCAGTTGTTCGCCGCGAGCTGCGTGGCGAGGTGGTCGAGCAGGTCGGGGTGCGAAGGGGCTTCGCCGGTGAGGCCGAAGTTATCGACGGTGCGGCAGAGGCCTTCGCCCATCAGCCAATGCCAGACGCGGTTGGCGGTGACGCGCGCGGGCAGCGGGTTGTCCTTGTGGGCGAGCCACTGGCCGAGTTGGAGGCGGCCGCTTTGCGACGCGGGGATGGCGATGGTTTCGCTGACGGGGACGACCTGGAGGAAGCCGCGCGGGGCTGTCTCGCCGAGGGTGTGGACGCTGCCGCGCACGTGGACCTGCGTGTCGCCGATCTGCTTCGACTCGCGGATGGAGGTGATCGCGTCGCGCTTGGGGCCGGTCTCCTGGAGCTTCTTCAGCTCCGCTTCCATCTGCTTCACGTCATCGGCGAGCTTCGCCGGCCCGGTGGTTGCGACAGCGTCCTTCGCGTCCCTCGCCGCGGCTTTCGTCTCTTTCGCATCGCCCGCCGGTTTCTTGCCAGCGTCGCTCGTGGCGGTCGTCCCGGCGGCCGCTTTGTCGGCCGGAATGAACTGCACCGCGTCCGCAATCACGTGACCCGTCGTGCCCTCATTCGACACGATCACGAAACCCTGACCGTTCTTCTCGAACGTGAACGTGCCCAGCGACACCCACCGCCCATCGACAATCGGCGGCTCCTGCTGGTTCACCTCGATCGTCTTCTCGCCCTCGGCGCTGAACACCGTCACCGGCGTCTTCGTCGACCGGCTCGGCCCCGTCGTGTACGACAGGCGCACCTCATACTTGCCCGGCTTCGTCAGCTCGGGCTGAAACGTGAGCGTCTTCTCGCCCTTGCCTTTGTTGTCGTCGTGCAGGTAGCCGTCGCCGATGTAGCTCGCCACATGCTTCGACTGCGTCCACTCGCCGATCCTTTTTGCCTGGGCATCATCGACCACGAGGCCGGGCAAATCCTTCAGCGCCACCACCGTCGCCGCCTTGCCCGCCGCCGGCGTCGTCGGCTGCGCCTTGGCGACTTTCGTCAGCGCCGCCTTGGCGTCCTTTAGCTTTGTCTGCAGCGCCGCGACCTGCGCCTCGTGCTGCTTGATTGTGCTCTCCATCGCCGGCGCCATCGGCAAGGGCGTCTCGATCCACGCCGAGACGTTCGAGTGCGTCAGCGCCTCGGTGCTCTTAAGGATGCCGGCCAGGGCGTAGTAGTCCTTTGCGGAGATGGGATCGAACTTGTGGTCGTGGCAGCGGGCGCAGCCGATGGTCTGGGCGAGAAACGCCCGGCCGAGGGTGTCGACCTGTTCATCGACCACGTCCATCACGAGCTGCTTCTTGTCCTGCTCCTCGAGGTTGGTGTTGCCCATGGCGAGGAAGGCGGTGGCGGCGATCTGCCGGCGGCGCTCGTCGAGCGACGCGGCGGTCATCAGGTCGCCGGCGACCTGCTCCTGCATGAACAGGTTGAACGGGCGGTCATGGTTGAACGAATCAATCACGTAATCGCGGTAGCGCCAGGTGTCGCGCAGCACGAAGCCGCGGAGCGTGAGCGATTCGGCGAAGCGGGCGACGTCCAGCCAGTGCCGGCCCCAGCGCTCGCCGAAGCGCGGCGAGGCCAGCAGCTCATCGACAAGCTTCTCGAATGCTTGCGGCGACTTATCGGCGACGAACGCATCGATCTGCGCCGGCGTCGGGGGCAGGCCGATGAGGTCGAAGTAAATCCGGCGGACCAGCGCGATCTTGTCCGCGTCCTTCGCCGGGGTCAGCCTGTTCGCTTCGAGCTTCGCCAGGATGAAACGGTCGATGTCGCCGCGCGGCCAGCCCGCGTCCTTTACGGCCGGAACCGCCGGCTTTGTCAGCGGCAGATACGCCCAGTGCTTTCGCCCGGCTTCGAGGTCGATGCCTTTTGAGGCGGTTGATTTAACTGCCCCTCCGCCGCGCGGGTCGGGCGCCCCCATCTTCACCCACTGCTCGAGCACCTCGATCTCCGCCGCCGGCATCTTGCCCTTGGGCGGCATCTCGATGTCGGGGTTGTTGTACCGAATCGCCTGGATGATGAGGCTCTTGTCGGGGTCGCCGGGCACCAGCGCCGGGCCGGTGTCGCCGCCCTTGACCCAGCCTTCTTTGGTGTCGAGCAGCAGGCCGCCCTTGATCTTCTCGCTCTTCTCCGCGTGACACTGGTAGCAGCGCTCGACAAGCACCGGGCGGACCTTCTTCTCGAAGAAGTCGACCTGCGCGGGCGTCGGCGGCTTGTCGGCGGCGGCGGCGGGGCCGGTGAATGCGAGGGCTGCCGCGGCGGCGGTCGCGCAGACACCCAGCCATCTCAAAAGCGGTGGCACCATGAAACAAGCTCCACATGCATCCGGAAACGATCGGAACCCACGGCCCGGCAAAGGGCCCTTCATTATAGAGGAAGATTGGCGAAGGTCAGCGGGTGGATAGCAGGTTTTGTCGGCGAGGGGAGGGGTGCAGGGACGGGGATTTGTGCTTCATGCCACTGGCAGTCCGCTGCCAGTGCCCAAGGTCTCCACCATCGCTACAGTTCGGCACTGGCAGCGGACTGCCAGTGCCATCAACCGTTGCAAACGCCGCCGCCGCGTCCCTACCATCGCAGCGATGGACGATTGGCAGCCGCAACTGATCATGCTCGCCCAGGTGGCGCTCGCCGGCCTGTTGGGCGGGGTCGTGGGCCTGGAGCGCGAGCTGCGCGGCAAGGCGGCCGGGGTGCGCACGCAGATGCTCGTCGCCGGGGCCGCCGCCCTGCTTGTCGAGCTCGGCGTCGTGATGTCCCGCCAATGGGACGCCTCCGATACCGGCGGCGTCGTCTCGACCGATCCCCTGCGCATCATGGAGGCCATCATCACCGGCATCAGCTTCATCGGGGCCGGCACCATCATCTTCCGCAAAGGCGATGAGCAGCCCGAGGGCATCACCACGGCCGCGTCGATCCTCTTCACCGCCGGCATCGGCCTGGCGGTGGGCATCAACCAGTTCGTGCTCGCCGTCGCCCTGACGGTGCTGGCGCTGGTGATCCTGTCGGCAGTCGGAAAGGTCGAGGGCCTGCTGCTCAAACGCAGGAAAACCTTCGAGCAACGCCGCGGCGCGGAGGGAAACGCCAAGTCGCCGGCCGACCCGCACCAGGGTGAGGCGCGGTGAAGGACGGCGGGATTGTGGTGCATGATGCCACTGGCAGTCCGCTGCCAGTGCCACGATCTCCGCCATCGCAACGGCATAACACTGGCAGCGGACTGCCAGTGGCATCAGGCACAGCACTTCACCTCTTCACTTCTTCGCCGGTTCCGCCTTCACCGGCTCCGCCGCTTTCTCCTTCGAGCTGGCCCGGATGATCACGACGATCTCGGCGTCATCCCCGCCGCCGCTCTGGATCATCGTCGAGGAGCCCGTGAGCACCACCGCGCCGCCGTTGGGGATCGACACGCTGGTGAGGTAGTTGACGCCCTCCTGCTCGGGGAGGTCGAGCTGCACGGTGGCGGCACTGTCGGCGCCTTGAACGCCGTCGGTGATCTTGCCGGTGGTGTCGATGTTGCCGGTGACCGTCGCGGGGCCTGCATTGCCCTTGTCGTCCTTGGGCTTGTCCTTGCCCTTGCCGCCGCCGGGTCCGGCGGGGGCGACGGTGCCGTTGATCGTGCCGGTCTGCTTGATCCGCGGCGTACCCGCCCTCCCGCCGGTGGGGATCTCCACCTGCCGCAACTGCTTCGACGTCACCACGCCGGCGCGGAAGGTCATCACGATCGACTTGCCGCCCTGGGCCACCGTCGCCTCCACATCCGTCTTGGTCCCGCTGACCAGCACGCTCTGCGTCGGGTCGACGCTGGCGGTGTCGACCACCGGCTCGATGTCCGACAGGAAGCTGGTGGCGTTGTTGGCCGAGAGGTGCGTGCGCTGGCCGTTGAACATCACCATGCGGGTGCCGCCCAGCCGCTTGTTGCCGGTGGCGGCGTCGCTGACCGCCGCGATGAACGCATCGACCTTGTCGGCCGCGAGAATGAGCTGGCCATCATTCTTGGCAATCAGGTCTTCGAGCACCTTCGATTTCACGAGCACGTAGCGCGTGTCGACCTGCACCATCTTCTCGGTGCTGGCGGCCATCTCCGAGAGGAGCTTGGCGATCGCTTCGTGGTTCCGCGGGGTGGTCTTGATGATCAGGTTGCCGGTGATCTCGCGGAGGCTGCTCAGCTCCCCGCCGTACGCCTGCCACTCGGACTGCTCGCCGATGGTGTCCTGGATGAGGGTGGCGAGCTGCTCGACGCTCTCGGCATAAGTCGGGGCCTCGCCCTCGGTGTCTTCATCGCTGAAGAGGGTTGTCGCCGACTGGGCCCCGCCGCTGCTGCCGCCGCTGCTGGTATTGGAGAGGGCGCTGTTGAGGTCGAACTCCGGGGCGCCGGTGAAGTTGGGCACGCGGTAAATCAGGCCGCGCACGTCGTACACCTTCGTCGTGCGCTGCCGCAGCTCGATGGCGCGGGTGGTGGAGACGACGACGACGCCCTTGATCACGTCCCAGTCGGTCTCGGTCGCGAGGCAGGCCCAATCGAGGGCGTCCTTGATGGTCATCTTCTCAGCCTCGAGGGAGACCGGGTCATCGGAGCGGTCGCCGGTCGCCTTGCGGTCGATGAGCATGGTGATGCCGCTCTCGCGCTGGAGGAACTCGATGACGCGGTCGAGCGGCGTGGCCAGGAACTGGACCTTGATCTCCTTGGCGAGCTTGTCCTTGATGGGCGCGAGGGCCTCGGCGGCGGGGCCGATCGGCCGGCCCATGTCGCCCAGCAGCGCTTGAAGCATCGCGGCTTCCTGCGAGGCGTCGGGCTTCTTCGTCGGAACGGTCTTGCCGTTGTCGGCCGCGCCAGCCGGCAGGGCGATCGCCAGCGCCACGGCGAGGGCGAACAGCAGGGGCGGGGCATGACCGGTCGAACGCATCGGCATCGCGTGACGCATGGCATCCTCCATTCGATTCAAGTTGTGAACGCCTTGCCCGGCCGGTCCCCGCCCCGCGTCGCGGGGCGTACACGGAACAGCCGGGCGGAAAGCGGTTGCAGTATAACGGCCGCCGCGCCATTGCCGCGCGGGCCGCCAAGAGCCGCGCACGAAGTACCCGGATCTGATCTCCGAGCCTGGCAATCCCGACTACTTTGTGCCGGTCTCCCACGCTGAGGAGCCTTCATCCGTCCACACCTGCCCACCTGCGATTCAGTTTTTATCCCGGCCTCTGGAGCGGTGGTTTTCCTAGGTCGACAACGTGTGCAAGCGGGTAAGGTTCGCTCATGCAAGCAAATCACACGCTTCATCAAGAGCTCACCGCACGGCAGCCTCTCAAGGCCCAAGTGCAGAGCTTGGAGCAAAAACTCGCGGCGCTCTCGGCGGCGATCGATGAGCACCTCACTGCGCCGAGTCGCACATCACCGGGCCGATGGCCGGGTTCCCCACCTCTCCCTCCGAGGGAGAGGTCGGCGAGGTCCGCCGAGCCGGGTGACGGTGAGAACCTGCGCCTTCCTTGATTCCAGTTCGCGCAATCGCACCTCGACATTGTTCGGTGATCCCTCCCTCACCTGCCGCAATCGCTCCCGCCCCTGGCGGGCGATTGAGGCTGTCCTCTTCCGGAGGGAGAGGGGTGGGACAAGCCGCGGCCTTGCCGATCCGATACGATTGAAGCCGATCTGATTTCCTCTCGCAGTGCGAGATGGGTGTTTTCGCTTCGAGTGTTCCCGCATGGCCGACCGACCAATCCTCGTCACCGGCGCCGCCGGTTTTATCGGGTCCACGCTCACGGACCGGCTGCTCGCCGACGGTCGCCGCGTGGTGGGGCTCGATAACTTCTGCGATTTCTACCCCGAGGAACTCAAGCGCCGCAATCTCGAATCCGCGATGGGCAGCGATCGCTTCGAGCTGATCGAAGCGGACATCCGCGACCGAGACGCGGTGCTCGACGCCTTCCGGCGGACCGAGCCGGGCGCGGTGGTGCATCTGGCGGCGATGGCGGGCGTCCGGCCGTCGATCGAGCGGCCGGCTTACTACACGGCGGTCAACGTCGACGGCGCCGTCAACCTGCTCGACGCCGCCGCCGCCGCCGGTGTCGAGCGGTTTATCTTCACCTCAAGCTCCAGCGTTTACGGCAACAACGCGAAGGTTCCTTTCAGCGAAGACGACAACGTCGACCACCCCATCAGCCCGTACGCCGCGACGAAGAAGGCCGGCGAACTGCTCTGCCACAGCTACCACCACCTGCACGGCATGCCCATTTTCTGTCTCCGCTTGTTCACCGTCTTCGGCCCGCGCCAGCGGCCCGACCTGGCCATCGGCAAGTTCCTGCGCCACGCCCAGACCGGCACCCCGATCCCGATGTTCGGCGACGGCTCCACCAGCCGCGATTACACCTTTGTGGACGACATCGTCGCCGGCTTTTGCAGCGCCTTGGAGCGATGCGGTTCGGCGGCCTACCCGAAGCTGCCGGGCTTCCGCGTCTATAACATCGGCGGCAACCGCCCGGTGACGCTCCGCGAGATGATCGACACCATCGGCAGCGTCACCGGCCGGCGCCTGGTGATCGACCGCAAGCCGATGCAGGCCGGTGACGTCGAGCGCACCTTCGCCGACCTCACCCGCAGCAAATCGGAATTGAACTACGAGCCGCGCACCCGGCTGGCGGACGGCATCGCGAAGCAGTGGGAGTGGATGCAAAGGGCGATGGGTTAGACAGGAGACGGGGGGCCGGGGACGGGGGACAGCAAGCCGTCAGAGCCGCCACGCGTCAGCGTGCGGAAGCCGCGGACTTCAAGGTTTCTGGCTACCGCTCCCTTACGCCCCACGGTTCGGACATTCTGGGACAAAAGCCTAGCCCCGGCCATCGCCCGACGGCGGGGCATCGCGGCCTTCGAGTTCGGCGAGGCGGGCAAACACCGCGCGCTTGCCCATCGCCCGCAGCGCTGCCAGCGCGGCGAGCGGCTTGGCCCGCGGCCTGGCCCGGCCGGCCTCCCAGGCGTACACGCTCTGACCGCTGACGCCCAGCAACAGGCCGAATTGATCGGCGGAGAGATCGAGCCGCTTGCGATGCGACTTCAAGCCCTTGGGGCTGAACCGATGACCGGCCGCCCCGTCCACCTCGACCGCCGCCGCCGCAAATACCATACGACCGGCGACTTGCTTACTCGGCGGCACCGCCCCGCAAAGCCGGCGTAAGTCGCGGACCATCCCCAGCACCTGCCGCTTCAATTGCGCAATTTCCTTGCGGTGCTTCGCCACCGCACGATGCACCAGCACGGCACACCGCCTCGCCTCCCGGCGCGCCAACCGGCGGATTTCTTCCTTGAGGGCGGACACAAATTCAGCCACGCAGCACTCCTGTCAACCCTGTCGCACCTCAAATACGGTCGTGACCCCTACGACAAGTTTGCGACAACCGCGATTCTAATTCCAATTGGGCAATTGATCAAGGCTGTCTTCCCGCCGCTTGCGGCGACGCTCGAAACCCCGCCGGAGCAACCGGATGCGATCGATCGGGGTGCCACGGGTCGGCTCGGCGACCCGTGCTGCCTGCACCACCGCCGCGCACGGGTCGCCAAGCCGACCCGCGGCACCCCCAAACAGCTCACCGCTCACCCGCCAAACAGTTTGTCAAAAATCCCCTCGGCGATCACCGCCGTCACCTTCGGCTCGCCGACCCGCCCCGTCACGTGGTATTTGGCGATGCGGTCGGTCAGCAGCGCGGTCAGGTCGCCCACCGGCCCCAACAGTGACTGCACCTTCTCGATCGGCCCGCCGTTGACGATCAGGTTCAGCGCCAGCCCGTCGAGCATCACCTCGCCGCCGCCGCGCACCGCGACGAGGGGGGAACGGTAATCGAGGCGGTCGACCTTGATGCGGTCGTTCTTGAACGTGAACATCATCAGCAATTCGTCGCTCGAGCTCTGCTTGGCAATTGAGTCCGTCACCCCCACCTGGTTCGCGACGGACCCGACGATGGTGCCGACGGTGGGCAGGTTGACGAGCCGGCCCTCGGTCAGCTGCAAGTGTCCGCCGCCAGTAAGTTTGGTGGTGACCTGCGCGAGCGGTGCCTGTGCGTTCAACTTCAGCTTCACCGTTCCCTTCAGCGGCAGCTCATCCCCCGCCTTCTCTTCTCCCACACCGTCGGCCGCCCGCAGCAACTGATGGATGCGCAAGCCCTCGCCTTCCACGTTCACTGTCGCCTGCATCGTGTCATCGAGCTTCAACTGGGCCGCCGCAAGGAGCGAGCCGCCCAGGGCGCGGATGTCGAGCTGCGACAGCCGGGCGACCTTGTCCGACATCGACAGCAGCGCCGAAAGCTGCGGCACCGCCAGGCGGTACTTGCCGAAGGTGAAGTCGCCGTCGCTGAGGTTGACGCTCCCCTCGATCTTCGCGCTGCGCCAGTCCGACACGGCAATGGTGCCGCGGGCGTTGACATCGAGCTCGCCGCGCACGTTGTGCTCCGTGAGGAACTCCTGCATCTGCGGCGGCAGCGACTTGTTGCTCTCGGGACCGAAATCGACCGCGAGCGCGAGCGTGTTGAAATCGAAGATGTTGTCGTTGAGGTTGAACCGCCCGGCGAGGTCGAGCGAGCCCAGCGGCTGGCGGTCGAGCTTCGTATTGAGCGTGTACCAACCCTCCTTGTCCGGCTCAACATTCAGCGACATGTTGATGCGGTCGAGCATCATGGCCCGGCGATCCGGCCGCCGCGGGTCGTAATGAATCTGCCCGTCACTGATGTGCACCAACCGCAACTGAAACACATCGGTGACCTTCACCGCCGCCGCCCGCGGCGCGGCCGATTCATCGGCCCGCGCTGCCGCCGCGGATGCCGTATCGTCCCCCGTCTTCACCAGATCGCTGAACCCCACCAGCGAAATATCCTCCGCGCTCCTGCACACAAACCGAAACTTCGGCCCGTCCAGCATCACCCGCTCAATCTTGAGCGGCTGGCCTTCCGAGGGGATCTCCGCCAGCGTGAGCGTCGCCCTGGCGATCTCGATGATGTCGACCGTCTTGCCCGCCCCGCTCGCCGGGTCGGCCGCGGTCAGGCGGATGTTCTCGAGGACGACGGTCAGCGGGTATTGATAGTCCGGGTTCTCGAACGTGAGCTCGGCATTGAGGTACGACCCCGCGACGCCCCGCAACTGCTCGCCGATCCACCGCTCCAGCGCGCTGCTGCCGACATCGCCGGTGAAGCGCACGAGATAGAACACCGCCCCGCCGCCCGCCAGCAGCAGGAGCAGCACGATGGCCACCGCGATGCGGATTGTTCTATGCAATTGTCACCACCTCGGAAAGGGAGCTAATCTGCTTTGACGCTGCCGCCGCCCGCCGTTATCGTTTTTCCTATTTCCCACTGTAAAAAACGCCGATCCCGACTGCAAGCCCGACACCCGACTGGAGCCGTCATGACCCCCGCAACCGCCGCCCCTTCCGCCGACACCATCACGATCAAAGACGGCAAGCTCGTCGTCCCCAACACACCCGTCATCCCCTTCATCGAGGGCGACGGCACCGGCCCGGACATCTGGCGTGCTTCCGTCCGCGTCCTCGATGCCGCCGTCGCCAAGGCCTACGGCGGGAAGAAGAAGATCCAGTGGAAGGAAGTCCTCGCCGGCGAGAAGGCATTCAACACGGTCAAGGACTGGCTTCCGGCCGACACCCTCGACGCCTTCAAGAAATACCTCGTCGGCATCAAGGGCCCGCTCACCACGCCCGTCGGCGGCGGCATCCGCTCGCTCAACGTCGCCCTCCGCCAGATCCTCGACCTCTACACCTGCCTCCGCCCCGTCCGCTGGTTCAAGGGTGTCCCCTCGCCCGTCAAGCAGCCCGAGCTCGTGGACATGGTCATCTTCCGCGAGAACACCGAAGACATCTACGCCGGCATCGAGTTCCAGCACGGCACCGACGACTGCGAGAAGTTCAAAAAGCTCTTCAAGGAAGCCTTTCCGAAAATGTACGGCAAGGTCCGCTTCCCCGATTCCTCCAGCTTCGGCATCAAGCCCGTCAGCCGCGAGGGCACGCAGCGACTCGTCAAGGCCGCCATCGATTACGCCATCGCCTTCGGCCGCAAGAGCGTCACGCTCGTGCACAAAGGCAACATCATGAAGTTCACCGAGGGCGGCTTCCGCGACTGGGGCTACGAGCTCGCAGTCGAATCCTACGGCGGCAAGCTCATCGACGCCGGCCCGTGGACCAAATTGACCACCAAGGACGGCAAGGAGATCGTCATCAAGGACGTCATCGCCGACGCCATGCTCCAGCAGATCCTCACGCGCCCCGCCGAGTACGACGTCCTCGCCACCCTCAACCTCAACGGCGACTACATCTCCGACGCCCTCGCCGCCCAGGTCGGCGGCATCGGCATCGCGCCCGGCGGCAACATCAACTACGACACCGGCCACGCCATCTTCGAGGCCACCCACGGCACCGCCCCCAAGTACGCCGGCAAAGACTACGTCAACCCCGGCTCCGTCATCCTCTCCGGCGAGATGATGCTCCGCTACCTGGGCTGGACCGAGGCCGCCGACCTCGTCATCAAGGGCATGGACGGCGCCATCACCGCCAAGACCGTCACCTACGACTTCGCCCGCCAGATGCAGGGCGCCACCGAAGTCAAGTGCAGCGCCTTCGGCGACGCGGTGATCAAGGCCATGTAGTAAGAGTCCTGAAGAGTGCATCGTCTCTCTCGACGGTGTTAGTCAAAAGATGATGGATGGTCGGCTGGAATTAGGACGATCTATCAAATGCGTACTCTTCAAAAGCTTAAAGTAACGAATTTCAAGTCGATACGCGAGCAAGAATTGCTCCTACGACCGCTCAATTTATTTATTGGCGGCAACGGATCTGGCAAGTCCAACCTAATCGGCGTCTTCCGTTTTCTAAAGGAGATCGTCGGGCAGAACCTCCAGACATACACGCAGATGAAAGGAGGGGCCGACGCTCTCCTCTATTATGGCCGCAAGAGCTCACCGGTAATGGAGATTGACGTCGAGTTTGGCGAGGGAAATACTTCCAATTGCTATCGCGTCCGGCTTGGCGGCACGGACGATGACGCACTATTCATTGTGAAAGAACAGGCCTACTACCATGACAAAGCTAAACATTCCAAGCCTTACGATTGGCCCGTCGCATCAGGCAGCAAGGAATCGCTACTCAAAACACAGACGCACATGTGTCCCCGACAGATTCTTTCGGATTTAGAAAGCTACCGTGTATATCATTTCCACGACACGAGCGATACTGCGGCTGCCAAGGGTTTCTCAGACATAGACGACAACGGTTTCTTTCGACCCCAAGCTGAGAATCTTCCAGCTTATCTCTATTGGCTCCAGCAGCAGCGTCCCGACCATTTCCGCTTGATTCAGGATACTGTGCGTCAGATAGCGCCATTCTTCGGACGGTTCCAGCTTGCACCGTCAAAGTTGAACCCGTCGAAGATTCGCCTCGGCTTTCACGAGCGTGGAAGCGATGCTTACTTCGGCGCGGCATCACTTTCTGACGGCACGTTGCGTTTCATCTGCCTCTCCACGCTGCTTTTACAGCCTGAGATTCCACCGCTCGTCCTGCTCGACGAGCCCGAACTAGGACTTCATCCGGCCGCAATCACCCTCTTGTCTGCGCTACTCTCATCCGCTGCTTCGCGCACGCAAGTCATCGTTGCAACCCAATCGGTTACCCTCGTGAACCAATTCACGCCCGAAGATGTGTGGACTGTTGACCGAAAGGAAGGCCAGAGCGTTTTCTCGCAATTGAGCAGTGCGGACCGAACAGATTGGTTGGAGAATTATGCGCTTGGGGAACTGTGGGAGAAAAATTTGCTCGGGGCCAGGCCATGAGTAAGCGTGCACTAATACTTGTCGAGGGACAAACCGAAGAGCGGTTCGTTAAGCAGGTGCTGGCGCCGCATTTGCTACAGGCAGATCTCTACCTTATCCCAACTATTCTCACGACCAAAGTCGTTAAGAGTGGCCCCAATTTCAAAGGTGGCGTCGGTAGCTTCGGGAAGTTCAAGGGTGACCTCCACCGCTTGCTTCACGGAGCAGGTCAAGATGGGCTGGTCACGATGCTGCTCGACTACTATCGCCTCCCCAGTGACTTCCCAGGAATGACCACGCGCCCGGCACCGCTCGACCTCTTCACGCGAGTAACCCATGTTGAAGCGGCCCTTGGAAACGCATTTAATGACGCCCGATTCCTCCCGTTTCTTTCACTTCACGAGTTGGAGGCTTGGGTGTTCTCCTGCCCTGATACTTTGCCAAGCGTTATGACTCAGCCAAGGCAGCAACCTATGTTTGCCGCCGCCTGCAATGGCGTGAAAACGCCTGAGCAAATCAATGAGCGACCAGGACAGAACCCCGCCGCCGTCATCGGATCAATCTTCTCTGGCTACCAAAAAGTGTTGCACGGACCCACGGCTCTCGAACGTATTGGTCTTGAACGGATACGCGACCGCTGCCCTCATTTCAATGAATGGATCAAGCGATTGGAAGCATTCGCGGTTGCAACGTAAGAAATACGCTGCCCTTTTTCTGCGGATGCCGCGCATTCTCGGGTCCCCGCCTACACCCGCCTCACCGCCGAGGACACCATCGCCCGCACCTACCAGCGCTTCCTCACCACCGCCGAGCGCCTGGGCGCGTTCCAACCAACGCCCCTCCCTCGAAGGGAGCTTCCGGGGGGGCCGGGGGAGGGATTAATGCCTTTCGAGCATTCATGCATCCCCGCTTCCACCCGCCC
>Ga0163150_10002126_pt1 | contig 31508 bp, 22 predicted proteins | sample OliLakLV19P2IB_FD_148628 | JGI IMG/M metagenome (GOLD analysis project Ga0163150, IMG submission 148628) | Freshwater microbial mat bacterial communities from Lake Vanda, McMurdo Dry Valleys, Antarctica - Oligotrophic Lake LV.19.P2.IB | ecosystem: Environmental > Aquatic > Freshwater > Lake >...
GGTTCAAAAAGCACCCAAAAAATCAGCGGGAGATTTTGGGCCACCCAAAAACTTGCAGTCACTTCCGACTCAAAATACTCGGGACGTTGACTCCGAATAAGTACTCTTTTCACTTTGAGGAAATCAAGATGTTAAGAAAAGTCAAAGAATTAAAAGATTTTACATTGGGCGCTATTGATGGGGCGATCGGAAAAGTAAAAGATTTTTACTTCGATGATGAGTGTTGGACCGTGAGATATTTGATTGCCGATACGGGTGATTGGATCGCCGGACATGAAGTTCTTATTTCTCCGACTGCTTTGCGGCTAGTCGACGAGAAAAATAAAATTATTTTGGTTAATTTGACGCGTGAGCAAATTGAGCATAGCCCATCTCCCAAACAAGACAAGTCCATCGATTTGCAATTTAAAGATGCCTATAAAGGTTTTTTTGGTTGGCCCATGTATTGGCTCGGTCCCACTGACAAGGATGGCTATCCACTCAATAATAAAGTTATGGCATTGGGTGATAAGGCTTGGGACCATCATATGCGTTCCGCACGCAATGTGATGGGCCACCATGTTCAAGCGGTTGACGGAGAGCTTGGTCGTATTGAAGATTTTGTGATTGATGATGAGACGTGGATGATTCGCCACTTGATTGTCAGTACGCAGAATTGGTTGCCCGGGAAAGAAGTTTTGGTGTCTCCGCAGTCCATCGAGCGTGTGAGTTGGCTTGCTTCAAAGGTTTATATTAGCTTAACGCGCGACGCAATTCAGCATTCGCCACAATGTAATGAAAAAACACTTACGAACACAGGTCGATAAATCTTTTAAATAATATTTTGGATTTGATTCAATTTATAGATCGTCATAAAAGACCGCAATTTCAGGTTCTTTGTCACCCTGTTTTAATTCTTTAATGGTTGCTGTGTTTGAGTATAAATTTAGTTTGATTTGTTCAATGTGAATTTCACTTGCCGCGAATCTTTTTTCGTCTTCCTCAGATTTATAGTCTATACCAACCAAAGTTTCCTGATTGTTCGCGGATCTTGTCGTATCGGGTTTGGGTAACTTATTCAGGATCAGGGCGAATGCTCACAATACCCGAAACAGTTTCGCCTTCTTCGATTCCAACTAAATGCGATGCGACGTCAAGATCAGAAATGCCCTGATCGACAGGATCTTCCGCAGTATCGCTAGTTGTGGCTGTGCTGAGCGGCGCACTGTCATCAAAAAATCAGCGGGCGGAACCTCGCTTGAATCTGCGTCAATGCTTTGATCAACTATTTCATCAAAGCTAACTGTCGGCTGGTGAGAAGCCGTGGGATTTTAGAAAGCCATTGGCGAGAGCAATAAAGTTGGTAAATTTGAATGAAGGCCAGAAAGAAAAGTTTGTGTTTCATCACTTACGGCATACGTTTTGTAGTCAACTTGCTTTGGCCGGAAACGATGTCGCAACGATCATGGATTTGTCCGGACACAAATCTTATAAGATGGTTTTGCGCTATATTAAGCTTAACAATACGCACAAATTAAAAGCGGTGGATACGCTTGAGAAAAAAATGGATGTAAAAAATTCCAATATTGGTTTAGAATCCGCGCTTACATTAATGAGATGCGTGGCGCTGCACAACGCACGCATTGTGGCACAAATAGTAATGCGTTTGTCGTAACTCCTTTGGGTGGTTAGCTCAGCTGGTTAGAGCATTACCTCGACAAGGTAAGGGTCACAAGTTCGAATCTTGTACCACCCACCAGTTATTATTTTGCACGGCGAGCTTTGTTCGCTCGGCATGGATACGACATTAGTTTTTAAAAATAAAGAATAGGAATTTGCGTTGAGTCGGTACTGTTTGTTTTGTTTTGGCTCTGCGCCTTTGGCACAACCGCCATTCGTAGCATCTATAAAAATTAAGTCTTTGAGAAAATTGAATGATTCCGCTCGATAAAAAAAATGATCCGCTTAGTAAGATTCGCCATTCGGCTGCGCATGTACTTGCTCAGGCGGTGGTTGCACTTTTTCCCGGAACCAGGGTCGCCATTGGTCCGGTGACCGCAGAAGGTTTCTATTACGACTTTGATTCACCACACAAATTTCAAGAAGAAGACTTTCCGGCCATTGAATCAAAAATGGAAGAAATTATTCGTGAAGGTCAGTCTTTTAAGCAATATACCGTTTCGAAGGGTGAAGCGCGCCAACGATTTCAGAACGACGGCGAAATTTACAAACTTGAAATTTTAGAAGGTTTAACCGATGGCAGCATTACTTTTGTAGAAAACGGTTCCTTTGTGGATCTTTGCGAAGGTGGACATATCCAAAGTACCAAAGAAATCAAAGCAGTGAAGCTACTTTCCGTTGCGGGTGCCTATTGGCGAGGCAGTGAAAAGAATCCAATGCTTCAACGGCTTTACGGCACCGCATTTGGTTCAAAAGATGAGCTTGCCGCTTTTATAACACAGCGCGAAGAAGCATTAAAACGTGATCATCGAAAGCTTGGAAAAGAACTCGACCTCTATAGTTTTCACCCCGAAGCTCCGGGAATGCCTTTCTTTCATCCGAAAGGCCAAGCCATTTATGATCAGCTCTGTCAGTTTTGGACGGAAAAACATAAAGAGTACGGATATGTTTTTGCTAAAACCCCGGTTCTTTTTAAAGATGATTTATGGCATCGCAGCGGGCATTACGATCATTACCGCGACAATATGTATTTCTCCGAAGTGGATGAACAGCAATTTGCCATTAAGCCGATGAATTGCCCAGGGCACACATTGGTTTATAGTTCGGATCATCGTTCTTATCGTGACCTTCCCATTCGCATGGCGGAACTCGGTCTCGTTCATCGTCGCGAATTAAAAGGTGTTTTGCATGGTCTTTTCCGCGTGAATGCTTTTACGATTGATGACGCCCATATTTTTTGTACCGAGGACCAAATTGAAAGTGAAATCACGCAAGTGATTAAGCTTGTCAGTGAGATTTACGGAACCTTTGGTTTTAAAGATATTCAGATTTTTCTTTCAACGCGGCCGTTGAAGCAGGGTGACTCGTTAGGTTCAGATGAACTTTGGAATAAGGCGACTGACGCGTTAAAATCTGCTCTTAAAAAAAATGATATGAAATACGAAGTCGATGAAGGGGGCGGTGCCTTTTATGGTCCTAAGATTGATTTTAAGGTTAAGGACTCGATTGGGCGTATTTGGCAATGCGGTACAATTCAGCTTGATTTTCAGATGCCGGAACGCTTTGGGCTTGAATACGCAGGTTCAGACAATAAGCCTCTGAGGCCCGTGATGGTGCATCGCGCAGTATTTGGTTCCGTTGAAAGATTCTATGGAATCTTGGTCGAGCATTACGCTGGCGCCTTTCCTTTATGGTTAGCGCCTGTCCAAGTGCGGTTAGCGACGATTACCGATAAACAGCAGACTTATGCCGAACAAGTGAAAGAGCAGTTGAATAAGGCAGGAATTCGAGTAGAATGCGACTTCCGCAACGAGAAGATAGGATTTAAAATCCGCGAAGCGGAAGTCCAAAAAATCCCCTATACTTGTGTCATTGGGGACAAGGAAATGCAAGCCTCCCTCGTCGCTGTGCGTCAGCGCGGTCGAAAGGATCTCGGCGGTATGACCGTGGATAATTTATTACAAAATTTGAGGCAGTCTATTGATTGCCGTTCAAATATTGACTGAGCTCTGTGCGAAAGCATAGCTCAATTAATATCATTTAAACTTAGCAATTTTTTTGCGGCTGAGCGCAAAGCTCAGATCGGAACAAATAGCAACGAACCCAGGAGGGTGATTGTCAAGCGCAGCCAGTAAGATCCGGGCCAATGGTATGATTCGAGTTCCCAAAGTAAGATTGATTGGCCCAGAAGGGGAGCAACTCGGAATATTGGGTTCACGTGAAGCCCTAGATAAAGCGCGTGAATATGGTCTTGATTTGGTCGAAGTCGCAGGGAATACAAGTCCTCCGGTTTGCCGAATTCTCGATTTGGGTAAATATCTATACTCAATCAATAAGAAAGAAAAAGAGTCGCGTAAGAAGCAAAAAGTTTTTGACGTCAAGGAAATCAAAATGACGCCGAAAATTGACGATCATGATTACGATACAAAATTGCGTAATGCGCGTCGGTTTCTTGAGCGCGGTGATAAAGTAAAATTTACGATTTTTTTTCGTGGTCGCGAAATTATGTATCAGGATCGCGCGGCTGTTTTAATTAATCAATTCAAAACCGATTTGGCGGATATCGCCGAATTAGAACGCAACGACGGTCTTGAGGGAAAGCAGATTCATATGTATTTTCAACCCTCACGGAATAAGCCCAGAAAAACTGCGGAAGCAGAAGGGCGGCAACCCGAGACCATTACAACGAAGGACGAGGATCATGCCCAAGCTTAAAACAAAAAAAGCAATCAGTAAACGGTTTCGTGTCACCAAGAATGGCAAGATTATGGCCAATCGCTCGAATCGCCGCCATATGATGGCTGATAAAACTCCCAAAAAACGCAGACAATTACGTCGCAAACTCAGCGCGAGTGTCAGCGCCAATTTGCTGAATATAAAAAAGGCTATGCCGTACGGACAGTAACAATAATATTTTTTCTTCCTGCCTACCGGCAGGCAGGTGGGTTCGCCCAACTGCGCTGAAATATTCTGGCTCTGCGCTCAAGCGCAACCGCAATTTGATAAAATTAAAATAAGTTTATGAAAATGATAAGAAGGAGCTTAGAAAATGCCAAGGTCAACAAATAATCCAGCATCACGTAATCGCCGCCGTAAAGTATTAAAGCGCGCAAAAGGTTTTTACCAAGGACGCAGCCGTCTTTTTCGCACGGCTCAGGAAACAGTTATTCGCGCGATGGCTTTCGCAACTCGCGATCGCAAGGTTCGTAAACGTGAATTTCGCCAGCTTTGGAATGCCCGTATCAATGCAGCTTGCCGATTGAGCGGAATTACTTACTCTCGATTTATTGCACAGCTTAAAAAAGCAAACATTGAGCTCGATCGTAAATCTCTTGCCGAGATTGCAGCGCGTGACTTGAAGGGCTTTGAGCAAATCGTTAAGTTTGCCGCTGCTGCTCAAGCCTAGTCGTCCTATGTGTGGCTCTGCGCTGAGCGCAACCGCACGTTGTATTTTGACTTTGCGCGTTCTGCTGAGCGTAATCGCAATGATGAGGCGTTAGCACAGTGATTACCGATCATATTTCTCAGATTCGAGCTGAAGCCGTGCTTGCGATTCAGCAAATAAATAGTGCCGCTCAGGCAGAAGCTTTTCGAGTCCAGTTTTTGGGTAAAAAAAGCCGCCTGACCGGCCTTTTTTCTTTTCTTAAGAATGTTCTTCCCGCTGATAAAGCTGTGGCAGGAGCAGAAATTAATACACTCAAAGTTTGGCTTCAAGGTTCAGCTGATGAACTTCAAGTGCGATTTGGAGCTGCTGCAGAAACCGCTTCTTTTTTTGATTCAACTCTTCCTGGAATTATTCCTCCGTCAGGATCGACGCATCTTTTGACTCAAACGATTGAGGAAGTGGTATCGATCTTTGAGCGAATGGGCTTTGATATTGCCGAGGGGCCAGAGGTTGAAAATACATTTCATAACTTTACGGCTCTGAATGTGCCAGAAGATCACCCCGCGCGTGATCCCAAAGACACTTTTTATACAGACCAGGGGAATTTACTTCGAACTCAAACGTCGACGGTCCAGATTCGCTATATGCAATCGCATAAGCCACCCTTTCGCATGATTGCACCCGGACGGGTTTATCGGCCCGATACGGTCGATGCAAGTCATTCATTTATGTTTCATCAAATTGAGGGATTGCTGGTGAATTCTAAGGTTAATTTTTCAGAACTCAAAGGTGTACTGCATCTTTTTTTGCGAGAGCTTTTTGGCGACAAAGTCAAAATGCGTTTTCGCCCACACTTTTTCCCATTTACGGAGCCCAGTGTTGAGGTTGATATTGAATGGAAAAATAAAGGGTGGCTTGAAGTTTTAGGTGCAGGTTTGGTGGATCCCAATGTTTTTCAAGCTGTGGGATATGATCCTCAAGCCGTCAAGGGATTTGCTTTCGGAATGGGCGTTGAGCGTCTTGCGATGCTGAGGCATGGAATTCCAGATATAAGATTATTTTACGAGAATGACTTAAGATTTCTGAGGCAGTTCAAGTGACATTTTTAGGAAGTTTAATGATACAGGCTTGTGATTGGATTGCGATCACGCGAGGTGCTTTGCGATGAAAATAAGCACGGATTGGCTTAAAGACTTTGTTGATTTAAAGCCGCCTATTCCAAATCACGCAGAAGCACTAACGGAAGCCGGCTTAGAAGTTGAATCGATTGAAAAATCAGCTTCCGGAGATACTGTTTTTCAGGTCGAAGTCACAACGAATCGTCCTGATTGGCTCAGTCATTGGGGGGTTGCACGTGAGCTTTCCGCAATTCATGGAATGGCTTTGCTTAAACCAGTTATCGCCGATGAAAAAAAACTGTCTCGCACGCCACCCGCCGGTTGGAAAGTGATTGCAAAAGATTCTGAAGCTTGTCCTTATTACACCGGAATATTAATTGAGGGAATCACGGAGTCTAAAATTCCTGATTTTATATTGCGACGATTAGAAAGTTGTGGTTTGCGCTCGATCAACTTGATTGTCGATATCACGAATTATGTTTTGCTCGAACTGGGGCAGCCACTGCATGCTTTCGACGCCGACAAACTTGTGGGAAAACAAATTCTGATTCGTCGCGCTCGAAAGAGTGAAAAGTTGATTTTGATTTCAGGTGCGACGATTGAATTAAACGAACAAGATCTTGTGATTGCCGACTCTGAAAAGGCTTTGGCTTTAGCCGGTGTTATGGGCGGCAAAGAGTCTGAAGTTTCAGCTTTATCAAAAAATATTTTTTTAGAGTCAGCGCATTTTATTCCTCGTCCTGTTCGTGACTCCGCGCGGCGCCACCTTTTGAGCACGGATTCAAGTTATCGCTTTGAGCGCCGCGTTGATCCTTGTCTGGTGGATATGGCGCGCTTGCGAGCCATTCAGTTAATCAGCGAATACGCCAAACCTAAAACCATCAGCGGCGTGATTTGCGCCGGGCAAAAGCCTAACCCGATTGTCGCAAAAATTGATTTGGCGCAAGATTTTGTAACATCGACTTTGGGCTGTGATATTAAGGTTAATCAAATTTCGTCAGCTTTAACTCGCTTGGGTCTTGAGGTTCGCACGGTCTCTTCAAAAGCATGGAAAGTGACCGTGCCCTCTTTTCGGGCTGACTTAACGCGTCCGATTGATTTAGTTGAAGAGGTTGCCCGTCTTTATGGATTCAGCAACATTCCTGAAACGTTACCCACGTTGTTACCAGGCGCGGTTTCCATGCGACCCGAAAGGCGGATCCAAAAGAAAATTCGCGAGGCGATGGTCGGTGCTGGATTTAATGAGACGGTTACTTTTAGTTTGATTTCAAAAGAGGGTTTTGCGGATGCTGAGCTTGAGGCCATGGTACATTTGAAAAATCCTCTGCAAGCGGGGCTTGAGTGGATGAGACCTTCGATGCTTCCAAGTCTTTTGTCGGTGGTGCACAGGAACTTACGTCACGGAGCTGATTCAATCGCCTTGTTTGAGATTGCAAATGTTTACCGTCGTGATTCTAAGAAAGAAGTCTCTGAAGAAAAAACAATCGGGTTTGTGTTAACCGGCAAAGCGCGGGTTGGCCAATGGCTTGATCCTTCTCGTGAGGCTGCTTATTTCGATCTGAAGGGAGTGATGCAGGGCGTGCTTAAACTATCGGGTCTGAGCAGTGAAAGCTGGGAGCCGGCGAATTCCCCGGGGCTTTCCTCGTCTGTGAGCGAAAAGGTAAGTGTTGAAAATTTTCTTTTAGGTTATGCGGGACAAGTGTCTCAATCTTGGCTTAAGTTATGGGATATTCAAACTCCCGTTTTTTACGGTGAGCTGCGTATTTCCCCACTTTCATCGGCCATGATGAGTAAAAAAGTTTTCCGTGAAATCCCCAAGTATCCGGCGATGGAGCGTGATTTATCTATGATGGTTCCTGAGCAAGTTTATTGCCATCAGGTGATTCAAGATATTCAGGATGCGGGCGGAACATTGGTTCAAAACATTCAATTGTTTGATCTTTTTCAAGGTGGAAGAATTCCAAAAGGATGCAAAAATTTTTCATTCCGTGTGACATACCTTTCGCGCGATCGAACTTTAACCGCGGATGAAATTGATGCCTTGCATTCAAAGATTGCACAAGTTCTCGCCACGAAGTATCAAGCTCAGTTTCAGTCCCACTAATCTGCGAGGTTAATTTTGAGCCTGCAAGACGAGCTGTTTGATGGGGCAGCCAAGCCCGCGGAAGTTGATCTTGCCGATATGCCACTTGCCGCAAGAATGCGTCCGCGCTCACTTAATGAAGTTGTCGGACAGAATCATTTGCTGGGTCTTGACCGCCCTCTGCGACGGCTGATTGAAAAAGATGAGGTGCGGTCCATTATTCTCTTTGGTCCTCCTGGTACTGGAAAAACAACGTTAGCGCGATTGATTGCCTCACAAACGGAAGCTCAATTTGTCGAGGTTCAGGCTGCCCACACACTTTTAGCAGAGCTTAAAAAAATCCGCGAGGAAGCGATTCGCATGAGGCGATTACACAAAAAAAGCACGCTGCTTTTCGCGGACGAATTTCATCGATTTAATCAGGGGTTGCAAGATTTTTTTGTGCCCGACATTGAAAATGGAAATTTAACTTTGATTGCCGCAACGTTGCACAATCCGCTTTTTGCAATTCATAAAGCGGTTGTTTCTCGATCCATGCTCTGTGAAATGAAGCTTATTGCCGCTCCGGATTTAAAACTGATTTTGCAGGGTGCTTTAAAAGACTCAGAGCGTGGATTAGGAAAGTATTTAGTCGACATGGATGAAAAAGCGATGGACGCGATTATTGCGCTCTCAGTGGGTGATGCGCGCAAGGCTTTAACTTTGCTCGAGTGGGTTGTGGTGTCTAAGACTCCAACGGAAAAAAATAATACAACTATTACGATTGAAGATATTCGGGGATTACCGACGATTCAACCATTTGCTTACGACCGTCAAGGCGAGGCTCATTACGATACGATAAGTGCTTTTATTAAAAGCATGCGAGCGGGTGATTCGGATGGCGCCTTGCATTGGTTGGCTTTAATGTTGGAGGCGGGTGAAGACCCGCTTTTTATTTTGCGCAGGATGATTATTTTTGCGAGTGAGGATGTCGGCAATGCTGATCCGCGAGCGCTTATGATGTCGGTGTCAGCTTTACGGGCCTTTGAATGTGTTGGGCTTCCCGAAGGGCGCATTACGCTTAGCCAGCTCACTCTTTACCTTTCAATCACAAAAAAAGATCGAACCGCTTATAATAAAATTAATGCTGCTATGGATGAATTGAAGAATTCTGGACCGCGTGCTATTCCGGATCAACTGAAGAATTATCCTCTTCACGGTGCAGAGTAACGATCCTTTTCTCCCGCAATCCTGACTTCTTTTGCTCTTTATTGCTTTAAATGATCATTATTGCTATATAAAGAAATCAATATATTCAAATATATTTATTAAGGGTGCCATTGACAATCTTAGATCTGAAAGTTATGTTTCTAATAGAGAAAGAAATATATGGAGGATTTATGAGTCGGAACGGAATGATTATAAAACAGGGTACAAAGGCAGATCCTCGAATGCCATTTGGGCTGGATATGCAAGAAATGCTTACGGGTTATTTATCACCACAGCTTCACAAAAATCTGCGTCGTCTTGCCAGTGCGCGGAAAAGGAAAGCACAGCCATGAGTAAATTTCATTTCCATACACGTGAAATTGGGTCCGTTTCAATTTTTGATTTGATGGGTAGTTGTAGCAGCAACCCATCCAGTGAAGTTCAGGATGAAGCTTGGCGGATGCAAAAAAATATTCGCCGTCATCGATCACAGAGGGTTATTTTAAACATGAAGGGGCTTGATTCTGTGGATGCGATTGGGATGCGAAAAATTCTCGCCGCATGTATTCGCCCCAAACAAAGCGTTATTTATGGTGCAAAACATGATTTGTTGAAGATTATTGCAGACAATCATTTGCCCCATAGTATTGGGTTATGTGCTAATGAAAGAGAGGTTGCTGAGCAATTGGGTACTTTTCTTTTTGACAAAAATGAAGAGAAAAAGATTGTGAGCGAATCACCCTATGAGAATATGCTTGGGCCGGGGAGTGAAATTGAAAAGCGTCGTAGCCACCGTATGCACATTGCGCTTCCCATGGAAATTAAAGTATTCAATATCAATCAGCCGCCTATTGTTACCACATCGATTGCTACAAATATAAGTGAAGGTGGTTTATTCACCGAATATCTTGATTTGGATGCAGCCGAAAAAATAGAGTCACTTGGTGATTTACAGGGTAAGAAAGTTCAGATTCATATTTTCCCAAGCGCGCATTTTCCGAGCGAATTTGATGTGATGGGAATCATTCGACGCAAACAACTTGTCGGAAAACAATTAGGGATAGGGATCGAGTTCGTCGCTTAATTTTTGATATCGATTTTGATCGTTGACAACCTTGTCAACCGCTATACAATCTTTCCCACTTGGCCATTTCTTTCATTATTCGAGCATGTATTCTATGATGAATCGCGACAAAGATATTAAGTTCCCAGATAAAAAAGTTGACTCGAGCTGGAAGGAACAAGCTAGCAAAGAAAGGGTTTCCGCGCCTTTAGCTTCGTCACCCTCACAGCCAGCTTCATCAACAAAAACAACTTCCCGTGAGTTTATGGGTTTTCTCAAATCGCTTGCGACCCAAGCCTTAATGAGTTTGGGGGAGATGCCCAACCCCGTGACGGGCGAGAGTGAGGTTGATCTAGCCACTGCAAAAGAAATGATCGACTTGCTCAGTGTCCTCAAACTTAAAACCCAAGGCAATTGTTCGGCGGAAGAAAATAACATCTTTAACGCCATTCTCCCTGAGCTGCAGCTCAAATTTTCCCAGCAAGCTTAAAAATGAAAATCGGAACGCTTTTACGAATTCTGATAAGTATTGTTGCGCTGGTTTTGATCCCATGGTTTTTGCGCGATAAGCTGGTCGAGGCTTTCCAAATTGTTAAGACGGTTGATTTGTCTTTTTTTCTTCTCGCTGTTTTTATCTATTTTGTCAGTATTCTTTTTCTAAGCTGGCGGCTTCATATTTCCCTTGCAGCGAAATACATTCAGGGGAGCTTTGTTGATACCGTGTATGTTTCGTTTATGGGTATTTTTTTTAACCTCTTTCTACCGTCTGCAATCGGCGGTGATGCAATCAAAGCCATTTATCTTTCAAAGCAAGTTCCAAATAAGGCGGATGTTTTTTCAAGCCTTGTGATTGATCGTTTGTCAGGGTTTTGCGTGGTTATCTTTTTAGCCTTACTTTCGTCGGCCGTTCTTCGTGAGTCTTGGAATCATGTTCCTGCCTGGTTTAGCTGGGTGAGTTTGAGTGCTTTGCTTGGCGGTGGAATAGCTGTTTTTTGTAAGCCGGAAATCATCCCCTTTATATTTTCAAAACTACGGTTTCTGCCGCGGCGGTTTCAGGAAAAATTGAATGCTTTCTACGATTCGCTGAGCGGTTTTTTTCAGAACAGACCCTTTCTTATTCGCAGCCTGTTCATTTCAGTTTTTGCGCAAAGTTTATTTATTACCGCCTATTTTTTTATTGGTCGGTCATTGCATGCCCCGATTGCTTTTCCTTTGTTTTTTATGTTGGTTCCGATGATAACAATTATCAGTATGGCGCCGTCAGTTGGGGGTGCCGGTGTGCGGGAAGGTGGGACAATTTTCTTATTTTCTCATTACATGGCCCAAGAGCAAGCTTTCGCCATGACGATTTTGATTTTTGGCGTTATTCTCATTTTTAGTGGGGTGGGTGGTATTTGGTATTTTTTTCGCAGTGTTATCGGACGAGACCGTGCCGCTGTTCCTGCGAGGCAGAATTCTTGATGACAGCTTAAAAAAAACGAATAGAATAATACCCTTCATGGCACACACAATCCTTGTTATTCATGGTCCCAACCTGCAGTTGCTCGGCGAGCGCGAGGTGGATGTTTACGGCAAAGTGACTCTTGATCAGATCAATGCTGATTTGATCAAGCTTGCATCCACTTTAGACGTCAAACTTGAAATTCATCAGTGCAATCATGAAGGCGATATTGTTGATCTGGTGGGGCATGCTCGAAAAAAATTTCAGGGCGTTTTGATTAATCCAGCTGCGTATACCCACACGAGTGTTGCGATTCGGGATGCCTTAGCTGCCTGTGCATTGCCGGCTGTTGAAGTGCACTTGAGTCACGTCATGAATCGTGAAGATTTTAGAAAAGTTTCTTTGACCGCTCCCGCATGTGTCGGGCAAGTGATGGGTTTTGGTAAAACAAGTTATTTGCTCGGACTTCAGGGGCTTGTCTCCGTACTTGAGCAAAAGATAAAATAGAGGTAATTATGAACATTAAAGAAATCAAAGAGTTGTTAGATCTCATGCAAGAGCATCAAATTGCGAGTCTTGAATTTGAAAAAGGTGATGTTAAATTAAAGCTAAGCAAAAATGTTGGGACCGTTATGTCAATGGAAGCGCCACGCATGATGGCGATGCCGATGATGCCAGCGTCCTCTGCGCCTACTTCTGGCGTGAATGAGCCGGCAGCTTCTGCAAGCGATCCCAATGTTATTATTGTCCGCTCTCCAATGGTTGGTACTTATTATGCTTCTCCCGCACCGGATCAGCCGGCCTATATCAAGGTGGGTCAATCGATTAAAGAGGGTGATGTGCTTTGCATTGTTGAGGCAATGAAGTTGATGAATGAAATCAAATCCGAGATGTCAGGCGTCATTGTTGAAGTGCTGCTTGAAAATGGTCAGCCAATCGAATACGACCAACCCATCGCCAAGATTCGAAAAAGTTAAAAGCTCTTTAAGGCCATCATAATGTTTTCAAAGATTTTAATTGCCAATCGTGGTGAAATTGCCGTTCGTGTGATTCGTGCCTGTCGCGAGATGGGGATTAAATCGGTAGCTGTTTATTCAAAGGCTGATCGTGAATCGATGCATGTTAAGCTCGCCGACGAATCCATTTGCATCGGGGAAGCACCTTCTTCTGAAAGTTATCTCAATATCCCCGCAATTATCTCTGCTGCAGAGATTGCCGACGTTGAGGCTATTCATCCCGGGTATGGTTTTTTATCCGAAAATGCCCACTTCGCAGAAATTTGTGAATCTTGCCAAATTAAGTTTATTGGACCGCGGCCCGAGAGTATTCGCTTAGCCGGTGATAAATCGGTTGCGCGCGAAGAGATGCGCAAGGCGAAAGTTCCCATTATCCCTGGCAGTAAGGGCGTGATTACAAGTCAAGAGGAAGCTCTTGCGATTGCTAAGAAATTTGGTTATCCCGTCATTGTGAAAGCAAGTGCGGGTGGGGGCGGGAAGGGAATTAAGGTGGCGCATAATGACGGGAAATTGATCAGTGCTTTTTTGAATGCTCAAGCTGAAGCCGAAGCAGCGTTTGGAAATCGAGATGTCTATATCGAGAAATTTGTTCGTGAGCCGCGGCACGTTGAGATTCAAATTATGGCAGATAGTTTCGGTAATATGGTTCATTTGGGAGAGCGTGATTGCTCGGTTCAAAGAAATCATCAAAAACTTATTGAAGAATCGCCTGCCCCTGGAGTTTCATCTTCTTTGCGCCGCAAAATCGGTGAAGTGGCAATTCGTGCGGCACGTGCATTTAATTATGAGAATGCAGGGACAATCGAATTTTTGCTTGATGCCGACGGTGAATTTTATTTTATGGAGATGAACACGCGTTTACAAGTTGAGCATCCTGTGACGGAGTATGTTACCGGGATTGATTTGGTGAAGGAGCAAATTCGCGTGGCCGCGGGTCAAAAGTTAAGTTTCACCCAGGATGATGTTCATTTTAACGGGCATGCCATTGAATGCCGTATTAACGCAGAAGATCCCGACCGTAATTTTATGCCATCACCCGGTAAAATTGATGTTTGGCAGGTACCGGGTGGACCGCATGTGCGTTTTGACAGTCATATTTATGCGGGATATTCCGTGCCCCCCTATTACGACTCGATGATTGCCAAGCTGATTGTTCATGGCAAAGATCGTAATGACGCGATGGATATTTTGTTGCGAGCCCTGCGTGAGTTTAAAGTGGAGCCGACGAAAACAACTGCGCCACTAATTGAAAAGGTTCTTCGTAACGCGATGTTTCGAAAAGGTGGAGTGAGCACTCAATTTTTGGATAATGTATTTGGCGCGAAGAAAATTGGCTAGACTGAGTGAAATATTTTAAACTACTGAATCAGTTATTCTCAGTTTTTTGTTATTTAACGCTCGGCAGCTTTTTCGTTATTATTGCATTTCATTGGTGGCCGCTTGAACAGGCGATCGAAACACTTTATACGGTTTATCATAGTTATTCTTTTTCGGTTGTATTGGGGTTGACGGGCTGCGGCTTTGTTTTTCTTGGTCTGATGATTTTGCGTTTAGTCGTTAAAATGAACCCTCAAAATGAGGCGTTAATTTGCCGCACGGATGCAGGGGTCGTGGTTGTCTCGGGAAAAGCGATTGAAGATATTGTGCGCAAGGTCACTAAAAAGTCACCTTTTGTTCGTGAATGTCGAATTAAATTAAATATTCGCAGTCAATGGGTGTCTCTCAACTTGCGAATGTCTATGTGGGCGAACGACTCATTAGCGAGTGTTGTCCAAGAAATACAAGAAGAAATTCGGGTGCGATTGATTAAATTGCTCGGCCGTGATAACCAACTTGAAGTGAGTTGTGAAATTGACCGAATCCATAATCCCGATGAAATTCAATCGGGAAATGCAACTATTGCCATTCAAAAAAATATTAATTAAAGGAGCTTACTATGAAGATTGGAATTTTAACGGGTGGTGGAGATTGTCCGGGACTCAATCCTGTTATTCGTGCGGTGGTCCGCAAAGCCCTGAGTAAGGGATGGGAAGTTATCGGCTTTCGCTATGGTTGGAAAGGAATTATAGATAACGTCTCAGAAAAACTGGATATGACGAGCGTATCTGGAATTTTACATCGCGGTGGAACAATCCTTGGTACTTCACGCACAAACCCGTACAAGAATCCTGGAGATGTTGAGAAAGTAAAAGCCAACATGAAGGCGCAGGGCATTGACGCATTGGTTGCAATTGGGGGCGAAGATACCCTTGGCGCGGCCAACAAGCTTTATAAAGATGGAGTCGCTGTTGTCGGTGTACCTAAGACCATTGATAACGATTTGAACGCAACGGATTTTACTTTTGGCTATGACACAGCATTAAATATTGCAATGGAGTGTTTGGATCGTTTGCACACGACAGCAGAGTCCCACAATCGCGTCATTGTCGCTGAAATCATGGGGCGTCATGCCGGGTGGATTGCCCTTGAATCGGGTATTGCAGGGGGAGCTGACTTGATTTTGATTCCTGAAGTGCCACTCACGATTGAAGAAATTTGTGACACCATTAAACGTCGTCACGCTCGAGGGAAAACTTTTAGCATTATTGCGGTCTCTGAAGGATTTCATTTAAAAAATGAAGATCTCGTCGCAGACAAAGAATTAGACCAATTTGGTCACGTCAAACTGGGTGGAATCGGGCAGAGAATTGCCGATATGATTGAAAAGAAGACCGGTTTTGAAACTCGCGTGACGGTGCTTGGGCATATTCAGCGTGGCGGTTCACCGACAGCATTCGACCGTGTTCTTGGAACGCGATTTGGATTAGGCGCCGTTGACCTCATCGAAGCTAAGAAGTTTGGGCAAATGGTTAGTTTGCGTGGACGTGATATTGTCGATGTTGCATTGGAAGCCGCAGTTGGAAAATTAAAAACTGTGCCGCTTGATTGGTACGAAACCGCAAGAACCTTTTTCGGATAATATGCAGCAAATATTCAGCGATTTATTGAAGGGGCACCAACGCGCATTTGAGAAAACTTTTCATGGTAAAGACATGGAAGTTATGGAGCAAATTGCTCGCGTGATGCTCTGTGCATTGAAATCCGGTAAAAAGATTTTAGTGTGCGGGAATGGCGGATCTGCCGCTGACGCACAGCATTTTGCTGCGGAATTTGTGGGCCGCTTTGAAATGGAAAGGCGCAGCCTTCCTGCGATCGCTTTGACAACGGATACTTCGGCGCTGACCGCCATTGCCAATGATTATTCATTTGATGTTATTTTTTCGCGTCAAATTGAAGGTCTTGGAAACGAAGGTGATGTTTTGATTGCAATCAGTACCAGCGGAAACTCACGTAATATCATCGAAGCGCTGAAAGTTGCACGCGAAAAAAAAATTCATACGGTTGTGCTCACGGGTAAAGACGGCGGAAAAGTAAAAGATTTGGCAGAATGTGTATTTATTGCAAAGTCAGATAAAACTTCGCATATTCAAGAAACACATAGTTTTCTACTGCATGCCGTTTCAGAGGCTGTTGAAAAAACTTTCTTTAATTGATGCGTATTCAAGCCAAAATTATTTCTGCGTCCCAGCTTCCTTCGGTTCGTTCCCGTTTTTCCCGTGCAAAAAAGAAGATAGTCTTCACAAACGGAACCTTCGATATTCTCCATCGCGGGCATGTGAGCTATCTTGAAAAAGCCCGAGCAGCCGGCGATATTTTAGTGGTGGGAGTGAATTCGGATTCATCCGTGCGCAGTTATAAAGGCCCAGGCAGGCCGGTTAATCCTCAAGATGATCGTTTGTTTGTGCTGGCCGGCCTGCAATGCGTTGATTTCGTGGTGCTTTTTTCGGATTCGACGCCGCTTAAGCTTATTTTAAAACTTCGTCCGGACGTTCTTGCCAAAGGTGCCGATTGGAAATTAAAAGATATCGTTGGCGCAAAAGAGTTGATAGGTTGGGGCGGAAAAGTAAAACGTATTGTCTTTGTTAAGGGCCGTTCTTCGACGCGTGTGATCAATCGTTTGGCTGAAATCGCTGCCAAAATCTAAGCATGACTTGGCAGACACGTGTTTTTAAGAATTTTAAACTTTATGCTGTGACGAATCTCGATCGGCCGGATCGCGATATTCTTAAAAAAATTAATTTAGCTTATCAAAACGGTGTCGACATTGTGCAGCTTAGGTCCAAAGTATTGTCTGATTCAGACAAACTTAAGCTGGGACTTGCGATCAGAAAAATAGCGACAAAATTTAAAAAACTTTATTTTATGAATGACTCGCTTGATCTAGCGCTCTTAACTCATGCCGATGGTTTGCATATCGGACAGAATGATATCCCTCCGCGGGATATTCGTTCTTTGTGTCATAAATTTAAGCGAAAAATATTTTTAGGCTTATCCACGCACAGTGAGGCTCAAGCTGTTAAAGCGATGCGTGAACCGATTGATTATTTTGCGGTGGGTCCCGTATTTGAAACACCGACCAAGCCAACCTATCGCTCGGTTGGCCTCAAGCTGGTTCAAAAAGTCAGTCGCTTTGCAGTAAAACCTTGGGTTGCAATTGGCGGGATTAACGAAGGCAATATTAATCAAGTATTAAGCTACGGCGCATCACGTGTGGCCGTGGTTCGAGCTATTTTTAAACCCAACAATCCGACCGCGATTTGCAGCCGGTTGAGTCAAATTCTAGAAGGAAATCATCATGTCTGAAAATACGCCCCCGCTGGTTGTGATCGGAACCGTTGCCATTGATACCATCTCAACGCCCTTTGGCGCAAACCGCGAAGTATTTGGTGGGTCAGGATCTTATTTTTCGTATGCGGCGAGTTTTTTTGCACCCGTTGGGCTTGTGGCCGTTGTTGGAAAAGATTTTCCTGAAGAATATCGAGATATTTTAAAAGAGCGACCGATTGATCTTTCGCATTTAAAAACCCTGGCGGGTTCGACTTTTCGATGGGCCGGAAAATATGAAGGGGATATGAATTCAGCGACCACATTGCAAACGGATTTAAATGTGCTGCTCGATTTCAAACCGGAATTACATTACACAGGAGATGTGCCATTTTTATTTTTGGCAAATATTGATCCTGATTTACAGCTCGAAATTTTAAATCAGGCGCAAGCTAAAAGACCAAAATGGATTGCTTGCGATACGATGAATTTTTGGATTCAAAATAAACTTGCCGCATTCAAACATGTGTTAGCGCGCGTGGACGCAGTTATTTTAAACGATGGCGAGGCGCGCGCGTTATCAGGCGAATCCAATCTTTTGCGAGCTGCGCAAAAAATTAATGCTATGGGGCCGAACTATGTCATTATTAAAAAAGGTGAGCATGGTGGGATTTTGTATCACGACAAACAACTGTTTGTTATTCCCGCATATCCATTAGAAGAAGTCTTTGATCCGACCGGGGCGGGTGATTCGTTTGCCGGCGCGATGATGGGTTATCTGGCATCGACGGGACAGCCGACTTTCGCAAATGTCTGCAAAGCCATGGCATACGGGACAGTGACCGCTTCGTTTACTGTCGAAAACTTCGGTCTGGAGCGGCTGCGAAGACTGACTCGCGCTGAGATTGATGACCGGCTTGAACTTCTTAAAAAAATCTCTACAATCTAAGTTCATGCGGGATTCGCATAGTGGTAATGCGCTAGCTTCCCAAGCTAGTGACACGGGTTCGATTCCCGTATCCCGCTCGATCTTTTTTTTAAATCCTTAATCCCACCACGAGTTACATCAACATTGATTTAACCATTTCACTTAAGTACCTCCTATAACTGAGTGGTGCAATCCCTCATTGACTGCGAGGGACTGCGGGGACTTATAAGTTTGATCAAGTTAGATCAAAAAAAAACATTGATATCTTTTATAGTGCTAAGAAACTTAGTATGAATCATGGTGATATTAAACGAAGTAAACTTTGACTTAGTCATTTTTAAATGAGTCAAGGATTGATTTTTTATTCAGAGACAGCTACACTTCGAATACCTTAAACTAAATTAAAAACATTTAAGCATTTTCCTTAATGAGGTTTAGCCGAGTGCAAATTCAGATAAAAAATCGTGTCATCGCACTTTTTGTATGTACCGTTTTTACATTAACCTCCCTCACTGATCTGTCTTTGGCAGCATTTGATGGCAGAGCTGTAAGCCCCACTGTTTTCAGATTTTCTCAGTCCGTGCTGAATATCCCGACCCAATACGGACAGGTCACAGAAAACGTTTATGGGGATCCAGACGCTCCGGCTTTTATTCATATCCAGTCTGCGCATGGGCATTACGAAGCTGAAAAAAATATCGAGAGCATTCTTAGCTTTATAAATAAAAAGTCTAACATTCGTTTAATGCTACTTGAAGGGGCGACTTCGAAACTACAGCCAAACCTTTTTCGAATTTTTCCGGATCATCCCAAATTTAACCGTAAGGTTACGGACCGGCTCATACAGGAAGGTTATCTCACGGGGCCTGAATCTTTTTTGATTGAATCGCCTCATAGCAAAATTGAGGGGTGGGGCATCGAAAACCTCGAAGCTTACAAGAAAGACCGTGATGCGTTCATTGATGTTATTTCGCGCAATAGAGCGGCAGAAATTTTCTTGCTAAAACTTCAAGCGGATCTCGATAAACACTTTATTGAAAAGCAAAATAAGAATCTGCTTAGCCTTGTTCGTCAGGAAGAATGTTTTGTTTCCGGAACCATGCCACTTGAAGCGTGGCTCAGGGTTCTGGGCGAAGCGAGCAAACGTCACCTCAAGCTTGACCTGTCGGATGCTTTTTACCAAGACCAGTATCCTTTTCTCATCCGTTACTTCAGACTTCAGGAGATCGATTCGAAGGTTAACCATGATAAGGCTCGCTTGGAAGCCGGTGCTTTTATTAAAGAACTTGAAAAGCGCAGAGTTCCTAGTGAAGTCATTGGAGATTTCCAATCTATTTTAGGGACGGTCTTCAGCGAAAATCTGGCAGAAGGAGCGAGACACGTTCCTGTTAACGGTTATTCTCCGATGCGACTCTTGTTTGAGCGTGCGTTTACGAATCTTCCGCATAATTTTTCCATGGACGCATGGCCAGACTGGATGCTTTTTGCCCAACAAATAATCCTCATGCAGGAGGTGAAAGGCAAGGGGCTTGATGAGGAAATGGTGCGTTTAAAAGAGAAAATCCTAGAGACACTCGCCAAGACGCCGGCAGAAAAAGAATACATTGCTCGATTCCGTCAACTTTATCTAATGAAGCGGCTTTTAAAGTTGGAATTGACACGCACAGAGTATGAAAAGTTGATTTTAGAGTATCGGTCAATAGTAGACAAACAACGAGAAGATTCTGAAATTAAAATTCTACTTAAAGCAGCATTTAACTTTTATACCATCGCAATCGATCGTGAAAATAAAATGTTCGCCAATGCTCTTAAAAAAATGGGCGAGATGAAGCAGCAGAGCGCTGTAATTGTGACAGGCGGATTTCATGCCGCTGGCCTTAAGAAACTCGCCGTTGAGAAGCATTGTTCCTACTTACAGATTACCCCACGCATTACTGAAATTTCAAAATATGATCGTGCTGTCTACCACCACTCAATTCTTGGGGGCCGTGATATTGAAACTTCACAAATGAGTGCGCTTCTCGGGACTGTTGATTCTGCTGAGCGCGTCGATGTGACTGGGCGTCATCAGGCTGGGAGTTGGTTTTATTCTATTCGCGGCATCATTTTAGATGTGCTTCATTCAGAAGGTGAATATTTGCGATCGGCTCTTACCCGTGCTTTCTCTGAGTCTGTTTTCAGTTCTTCCAAGCTTTCGCAACGCATGTCGGCTTCTTCTCAAACGCGTTCCGAAGCTCGGGTGACTCCCGCAATACGCGCAGTGATCAATGAAAAATTACAATTTCTTGCGGATTATCTTGCCACTCGAGAGGAGTATGTCCCTCAATCTCACGTTGGCATGGAGTCTTGGAGTTCAACCGTGTTAGATACACTCGATTTTGGTTCAACCCGGAAAATTCTTGTGATGATCTTCGGATCTTGGGATAAGAAAACAGCGGAAGAGTCTGCACGGAGAATTAAGGAGCTTCAGTCTCGAGGCATTGAAGTTACGGTTCTAACCAGCGGCAAATATGGTGGGAACAAGGCGGCAGTCATTCATGACGCTGAAGGGAGACGTCTTCCGGAGGCTGAATGGTACAAAAATATTCTTGAAAACCAAGGCGTAGCTGTCAAATATTTAGAGGCTGAATCGACCAATTCAGGTGAAAACATCCGTTTTTCAAAAGCAAAACTGGATGCTGACGGATATAATCCTGACACCATCATCCTGATGCAAACACCACTATTGCAACGGCGGGCTGGCTTATCTGTTGTCCGGCAGTTTTTGGGTTCTAAGGAAGCTTTTGATGCTTCAAATATCCGGCTCATCAGTTATGCGCCCTATGTCCCGGATATTTCCAAGATGAGCGATGAAGATGCCCTCCGGTGGCTTAGCTACGCCTTGCAGGAGATTACTAGTCTGGAGACGTACCCAGAAAAGGGATACACCATTCCTGCTATCATTCCCTCGACCGTGAGAGATGTCCATCATGAGCTCACAGAAATCAAGGAACACGCAACCGCGATGAACAGTATGCAAAATATGGACATATTTTTTGCGAAGCTTGCGAAAAAAACAGCAAACATGGCGAGGGATCAGATCGTTACGATTAAACTTCACGTGCTCGAATCGGAAGGCAACATTGCCGGTGAAACGATAACCTTGCCCGCTGTGGAATTTGAGTCGCTTCACGAGCAGGTTGTTTTTTATCTGGCTCTTTTGATTCATCGTCGCGGACTTTTACTTGGAGCTTCAGCCGTGGCTCTCGATGTTGATGCTCCGGATGGGAAAGATGCAGGGTTAAGACTGGAAATGCTTCAACAAGCGAAAGAGCTCATATCATCCCAATATGGGGCAACAGAAATGACGGCATCGTTTGGCAAAGGGATCCGTATCGAAAAAAGTGCCGAGTCCCTTGCGGCACTTACGGGTTCCAAAGCCGCAGGTACTGCAAACTATCAAGCGACCGATTTCAGTAAGGGAGAATCTATAGGTGTAGATTTTGGAGGAACCAATCTCAAGATTAGTGTGATCAGGGGTGGGGAGATTCTTACGGAGAAAAAGATCCCGCTCGAGAGCGTGAAAGATCGGGCGGTTGGAGAAGTGATCGAGCAAGAGATTCGCAGCATAGCCTCGATGTACGGCGAAAGTCTTTTACAGCAGCCTGTCTATGTCACCATCCCGGGAATGGTTTCACCCGACGGGAAGATCCTCAAAATCACCAATGTGGAAAAAAACCAGCCCCGGGCCATCGAATCTTTGGAAGCTCTGCAGAGTCGTGTGGATCTTGATATTCATTTTATTGTTGATGCAAGCGCCGCTTCTTTTCTTCAAAAAGCACAACTTCATCTTGCTGGGAACATCATCGTGAACACGCTAGGGACAGGGCTTGGGTTGGGCATTCTCATTAATGGAAAATTGATTTCGGGGCCCCAGTCGGCACATCTGCGGACATATATTGATTCTGACTATACTGGGACGGCACCTGTTTATCATTCCGGCTTTAGCATGTCGGGGGACCTTGAGTCGTATGCCAACAAAGAATTTGTAAATCGCAGATCCATTGAACTTGCAAAGGAAGCGGGTGTTGAGATTCCAATATCTGTATCCGATCTTTCGCCTGAGGTCATTGCGGGCTGGATTGCGCTTGAAGAAGCTAGGCCGCTTCGAAAGATTGCCGCGCAGGTTTTTGAGGAGCTTGGTAATCATCTCGCCCTTCTTTATAACGAGATCGCTCGACTAACTGGCATTTACGAATGGACTGTGATTCTTGTGGGGGGGATCGCGAGCGGAAAAGCAGTTGAATTGATCCAAAAAGGAATCATGGAAAAGGCTGCCCCCGATCTTCATTTGAGTTTGAAAATCGGTAGTGATCCTGCGTGGGCTGGATCCCGGGGAGCGGCCTATCTTGGTATTGAAAAAGCAGGCCTAATGAATAGGGTTCCTAAAGCAGATTCTCATTTGATTAAACTGCTTGTTCTAGACCTTGACGGAACGCTCTACAGTCTTAATGAGTTGAAACACGTCTATCGAAACGCCATGTATGAACTTTATCGCTCACGGCACGGAGGCTCTTTTGACCAGGCAAGAGATATCGTAGAGCAGAAGAGACGGGAATTGCAAAAGCAGGACAAGCCTTTCTCGGATCAAAACACGATCGAAGCGCTGGGATTCACTTACCGTGAAAAAACGGACAATGAGGCAAAGCTTATTCATATCAACTTATTTAAGAATTATGCTGGCCTTCGCGAAGTTCTTGAGCAGTTGAAGAAGAAATATACTCTTGTGCTCGCAACTAATAACACGCATCAGAGAGCCCTTTCAATTCTTCGTCATATTGGACTCGACGGCATATTCGAAAATGAAGCTATTCATGCACAGAATGTGACGAAAATTCAGAAACCGGATACACGTATTTTCGATAGGCTTCAAAAAAAATATGATCTTCAATCTTCGCAAGTATTGTCTATTGGGGATCGCGATAGGACCGACCTTGTTCCGGCGCGGCAGTTGGGTATGAACACTGTTTTGGTTCGGGGGCCTGAAGAATTGACAAAGCATTTGACTGCGAAAATTTCTCGCTTGGAAATGGAGCTCGGTAACCGAGATGGTGCTTCTTCGCTTTCCGTGAGGTCGGAGATCAGAGCTTCTGCGGAATTGTCCAAGTTGATGGAAAACTGGCGAAAGAAACTCGAAAGTGTTCGTAATGATTTAATTAGTCAATGGATTGTTTTTCGGTATGCATACCGAGGCGTCTCTTTTTTTCAAAGCCAATCTCAAGAATCTGCTTCAAGGCGGTCAAGGGAAGATGTTCAACGTGCTCGCGGATTGCTAAAGAAATTAAGCAATGTTGTTTTAATACAATCCCAAGAAGGCGAAGGTGAAACGGCCGTATCGGACTTAGCTGATTATTTATTTCAACAGAAGGGTGTTCAGCGAATATTAAAAATAAATTTAAAAGAATTTCAGCGAAATCACGGAGAGCAGTCGGAAAAAGAACTTAAAGATATTTTTCTTCTCATTCAAAAAGCGCATGACCGTGTTGGATTGATTTTTACCTCCATGGAGGAAAGTGTCAATCTGCGTTCTGCTTTTAATCAGTTGGTTCGTGATTCCAATGTGGCATTTCTGGGTTTAACTGACATGAAGGGTTACCGCCGTCTCGATGCTGAGCCTTTATTAGCAAGCGGTTTAAACTTTGTTCTTACTGAAAAAACTCCGCGAGGGCTTAAGCGTGACCAGTCCGTGCTAATTATCGGCGCCACCTCTTTTCTTGGAAAGTCATTGTACACGCGTTTCAAAGCAGCTTACCAAGAAGTTCGTGGTACTGGCTTTACGAAGACCGGTAGCCCTGGAATTGACAAACTGGATGTTACCTCGGAGAAAGATGTTGAGCGTTATTTTAAAGACCATCCCAGTATGGATACGGTCATTTATGTGGCCGGAGAAGCAAGCGCTGATGTTTCCGAAACGGACCCCGCACGGGCTCAGAGATTAAATGCAGAAGCGGTGGAGCGGATTTCGCGCCATTTTCATGGAAAATTTGTTTATATTTCAACCGAGTATGTTTTTGACGGAGACCATCCTCCTTATGGAGCTTTTTCTCAAGCTCAGCCGGTCAATATTTATGGGCACAGCAAACTGAGCGGAGAGAGAATTGCGCATGAAAAGTTTGAATCATCCATAGCGCTGCGTATAGGCGCGCTTTATGGGTATAACGATCGGGATGATAAAGCAACAAGCTTCGCCGCGATGGCCCAAAAATTAGTACAAGGTAAACCCGTCCAAGTTGACAATCATCAGGTTAAACGCCCAATCCTGATCGACGATGTTGCTCTATCATTAATTAAACTTCTAGATCATGAAGGAAAAGGAATATTTCAGTTGAATGGGGCTGAAGGATTCACGAAATATGAAATGGCGCAAATCATTGCTTCAGTTGTATCGCGTGATTTGGGACACAAGTCTGTTTTTCCGTTGGTTGGTAGCTATCAGCCCGGTCCATCGCCTCGTCCCCAGGATACCCATATGATTAATATTGACACACCACGTCTGTTCGAGGAAGGCGCTCGTGAAACGATTTTGCAATCTGGAGTTTTAGGGCTGGCTGAAACGGAGAGGAGTCGAATGAAAACCATGGGGGGTTCTTCTGATTTTGAACCAGTTTTATCAATTCAACTTAAAAATTTAAACCCTAACATTTTCAGAGATCCTGAAAATGAAGTTATTGTGTCGATTGGCGCACTTCCGGGTTATAGAGACATGCATGGCTCCGCCACGGAATTTCCGAATGTTTATCTACTTCCGGAATTGAATGTGCAGAATGGGCATAGCATGGCTGCGCTCGAAGAAGCTGTCCGCAGAAACATGGAATTAAGCCGTGGAACTGTGATTATGGGATCGTCCGACCAGATTAAACAGGCTCAGACCTATCTTGAAGAGTCCTTCAAAATTGATTGGTCACAAAGTGGTTTAGAGGCAAAAGAACAAGGTCAGCTTGCGGCGGAATCGGAAGGACTGACGAGATTGCTTGGGCTTGGTCAGTATCGGGCATGGACCGAATTTGTACCGATCAATATAGGCAAGCATGTTTCAGTCGGAAGCTTAACCGTACAGAAATTACCTGAAGGAAAATATAAAGTAGGAAGTGCCGAAGTCGACAGTCGAAAGCTGTTGCCGCTCGAAGTTTCAACGGCAACCAAGTCGGTTGAGATCCCGGATTTCGGCATTACAAGCCTTGATCGAACAAGCTTTATTTTGTGGGTTGGATCCCGCGGAATTCTTGTTAACGCTACGGCGGCATCGATTCCGTTGATAGAAGCACTGAATATCCCTCTTGCGAGAATTACGGATGTATTGCTGACGCGCGCGTCTGAGAATGCAACAGTAGGATTGATCCCGTTTTTGGAGAGACAGAGACAGAACCAGCAAAAAGTAAAAATTATCACGGCACAATTAATCTGGAATACTTGGCAGGCGAGATTGACTGCCTTGTTAGGAAGTGAAAAAGCGAGGGATCTGTTATCTGTGGCAGTTCCTGTTTTGGTTAAAGTGGATGAATCTTTTAAATTGGGGGATGCAGCGTTTCTGAGTATTCAGTTTGCATTCACTCCGACGCCCACGCTGATGGGAAGCGTCTCATACGGTGGAAGCCAGATTGTTTTTTCAAGCGGGCATGTTTTTGATCATCTTATTTATGAGGCGTTAAATGAGGAGAAAATAATTGATCGGTCTCGCCAGAAAATGTTTAGCAATATTTTTTGGAGGGGAGATTCTGATTTGATTGTTTTGGAACCAGCTCAGCCGAGTGCAAGGGATTTGAAAGTTTTCCTCCTGCAAAACAAAACAGTGCCACTGCGATCCGAAATGCGTCAGAAATTGTCGGGGCCAGGAATGTTTCAGAGCTCTTTTGCAGGGGAAACGATTGCTGTTAAACCCCGAAATCTGGGATCGAGAAAGTTATTTGCAGACGCGCAATCGGCAATTCAGGGAAATCGGGCTGTCATAGGGTGGAATTACAGAGAAGGTAAACCGGGTTATTCTTTGGTTGATGTCGCAGCAATGACAGGTGCCGATGTCGAGCATTTGCCGGAAGAAGGAACAAATGATTTTCGCGAATTGGTCGAGCGCGGAAAGCGCATTTCTTTTGCTTTTGGTTTTTCGGCGGGTGGGATGTCTGAGCGTTCTGATGGCCAGCTTCGGGCTGCGGGAGAGCCTATTCAAATTGAAGGGATTGATCCCCAAGCGCGGCACACTTTTTTTGAATGGAAACTTGCTGTCGCCCGCGCGGCAGGTTTTCACTTTTCTGTATTGGGGATGACCAGTTTTGTGACCGAGCAGAGAGTTCGCCAGTTACTGCGTGCAAACAATCATTATGGCTTTGACGCTTCGCGTGTTGTTGTTTTCAATCAAAGTTTTCAGAGACTGCTTGTGCCCCCACCAAGAATGCTAGAAAAGTATCTGACAGACCGCGAAAAGCAGCTCCGTTTAGAAGTGAGTCATGGAATTTTTAATCAGACTGATATGGATGCGCAGATGGAAGCCTATCGGCGTGGTTTCGATCGCCTATGGAATCATGCTGGAGAGCCACTGATGCGATCTGATGGATCAGAAGTATTGAGTCCATCCGGACATCTCGATTTTATTATGGAACTGGTTGCCAGCGGAGAGTTAGCACGCCTGCGAGCGCGGGGGGTCAAGTTTATTTATCATTCCAACGTGAATAATCTGGCGGCTGTGATCGATGATCGCTTCTATGCGCTGACAGCTTATTTTCAGGATCAGATTGATCAAACCGCGGAAAATGAGAAAAAGCCTGTTCTGATGGCGGAGGTCACTGAAAATCGCGGTGATTTCGGCTCCTACCCCGCATGGGTGACTGATTCAAAAGGCAATCAAGAAAAAAGATTTTTACCTGTTGAAGCTTTAACCTCCCAAAATGGAATTAAAGATTTTCCACTAGTTAATACCGCAAATTACTTCTTTTCTGTTGAAGGCTTATGGAATTTATTTGAAGGTAATATGCCCGTCGGGGAGAGATCCCTAAACCCCACCGAAAGTATTCCTTACCGATTGTTTCCCATGGAAATAAGGGAGATGATTGACGGCAGACAGACGATCTCAGTTGGGCTGAGAATTGATCAGATGTTGGATGATTTGGTTGCAGTTGTTCCTTCCTTGATGATCGAGGTTCCTCGTGATGCAAGGTTTGTTCCTGTTAAAAGATGGGATGATGTTGAGCGTTCTCAAGGACTTCTAACAAATGCGCTTCGCGGTCATGTAGACACGAGCATTCATCATGAACGCGCCCATATTTCACCGGAGGACCACCGACGTTTGACCCTGCAACCTATTCTTTTTGAACCAGATAATTTTGCGCCGTATATGTGGGGCGGTACCGGGATTCGTGAATTTAAAGGGGATGGGCGTGCCGGTGACATAGCGGCCGAGTCTTGGGAGGTTTCCGCCCACCCGAAATATCCATCGCGCGTGTCATTGAGCTCTGGGCAAGTCGTCACACTTTCAACTTTGCTTGCGAACGTTGCACTTGCTGAAGGTATTCTTGGAAAAAGGGTTGTGGAAAGTTTTGGATCTCGAATGGCATTGATTTCAAAATTTTTGGATGTACACAAAATTCTTTCTATCCAAGTGCATCCTTCGGATACAGTTGCAAAAAGTCTGGGTGAGACAGATCCGGGGAAGGAAGAGGATTTTGTTGTCCTGAGTACGCATGATCATGGTGAAAATATTTTTTATTTAGGACTTCAAGACGGAGTGACGCAAGAACAATTCGCCAAAACCGCTCGTGCCGGAGATGACCTTCGTCCGCTTCTGAATAAGGTTCATGTTAAAGCAGGTGATGTTATTCGGGTCCCGCCAGGTGTTCCTCACGCTTGGGGGAGCGGTGTCATGCTTGTGGAGATTGCCCAACCATCCGATTTAACCTATCGTCTTTTTGATTATGGACGAAATCGTCCTCTTCATATTGATAAAGGGTTAGCAGCAATCAATTTTGAAAGTGCCCGCGGTAATGATCTTGTAAGGTCTTTGCGTGTTCGGTGGATCCCTGCCAGAGATAATCATATTGAAAGTGTCTTGGTGCACCCCGATTGGCGTTTAGAGCGAGTGACGTTTCAAGCAGAGGATCAAACTGAAACTGAGACAACAGAAGTTGATCGATTTCATATTATTACCGCCATTGACGGCGCTGTAGAAATTGTCGGGCATGCGTCCCAATGGAAACTGAAACTCGAAAAAGGGCGTACCACGCTTATCCCCGCGCATGCCGGAAATTATACGATTCGGAATGCGGATTTTAAATTAAATGCCCGTGTTTTACGAATTTTCATGACACTCCCACCCGAAAGGCAGAAGGTAAATGTGGGGCTTAGCATGGGCGGGACAAAGATGGCGCTTGGGGTCGTCGGGGCTGACGGGTTAATTGGGCAAGAGCCAAGATTTCATTGGAAGGAAAAGATATTGGCGTCGCATACGGCCGTGGATGCGGAGGCTGTTGTGGGGCTTTTTGCTGATGAAATTGAAAAGATACTCAAAAAATTTAATGTGGAACCCGAGCGGGTTGGAAGTATCGGTATTGCATGGCCGGGACCGGGAGATTATGAAAAGGGAATTGTTTCAGCCACATTTGTGGAAGGCTTTAATAATTATCCACTCAAAGAAAAACTCGAAGCAAAGCTGCGAGAAAGATTTCAGCATGGAACAGAAGTCAATATTCTGCTGGATGCATACGCGGGTCTTCTTGGTGAAATAAATTCAGAGAAAGGCGGTTTGCATGGAGTTCAAAATGGAATGGCCCTAAACATTGCTACAGGCGTGGCGGCGGGCTTGTTAAGCGAGGGACAAGTTGTTGCCCGGGATACATATGAGCAACGTGAAGACGCGGGAAGGCCGATTTCAGTGGATGCGGGGATTGGTCAATTGGGACGACATTTAATCAAATTACCGAATGATGAGTGGGTTTATCGCCCCACTCCCAGTGGTGAGATTGATCAAAGTTTTATTGAGGAGAGCGGTGGTGTTCGTTTGACTAATGTAGCGGGGGGGCCGGCATTGGCTCGTCGCTTTATTGCATATCTCTTAGCTCATAAAGAATCTTTAAGGGAAAACTACTTAAGCGAATCCTTAGAGGCTGTCGTGGAGGGATTAAAACAGCGCAATGAAACCCTCGAGCATCGAGTGCTCAATCAGATCACGAAGCTTGCGGCAATGCGCGATCCGCTTGCAATTGATTTCATCATTGAGCTTGGAACCGATATTGGAAAAGCCCTGCGGACGTTCGTTCAAGCTTATCCGGAAAGAAAATATGATGAGCGTATCGTTGTTTATGGAGGGGTTGGTGAAAATTTTGGGAAAGGTGTTGCCGTGGAAGGTGACGATAACTTGGATCTTTTCATCCGTACGATTCAAAATGTTTCCGGTATTAAAAATGTTGTTCGCTCTACTATCGGAGTCGAGCGTGAATTTTTAGGTTTTCAACCACGACCGCGTTCTGAAATGCGAAATCTAGATGAGCAGATCATTCGTGATGTCAGAGAAAAATCCGAAGAAGCAGTTCGGCTGAAATCATATGATGCGAATGCAAAAACTACGTTGAAGTATAGCTTTTATGAGATATTTGATCGGAGAAATGATAAAGGGGGGTTTAGTCTCCAGCTAAATCCTTCACGCAAAGGAAGAAGACCCCGGGAGCATTCAGGAAAAAAATTAAGGATCGCCTTTAATCCCAACAACTTCAACTACAACATGATTGAGGGACATGAATTGATTGCAAATATCAAGGCGGCGGGTGTCAAAGCAACTATCCTTTCTAATATTAATCCGATTGCCGAGGGACATTTTCTGATGGTTCCGGAGCTTTCGCGGAATCTTCCCCAATATTTAGATCATCAAAAATATATTGAGTTAGCTCTTTCCGTATTGAAAAAGAGTCGGCGCAATAATCTTAAAGTAACTTATGGCAGTATTGGGGGGTGTTCAATTAATCATTTGCATTTCCAGGGATTTTATTATGGAGGAGATCAGGAAGATTTCAGGGCCTGGCGACGCGGAGGACGGTTGCCGGTCGAAAACAGCGGAAGAGAAAACATTTTTGTGAGAAAGGGTGTGACAGTTTCCAGGTTAGCAAATTATCCTGCTCGTGCATTGTCATTTCGGGGTGATGGCATTGCGGCGGTGGCTCACGAGGTGATCGAGTTTGTTGCGGCGTTGAATCAAATGGATATCCCTTACAATATTTTATTTACTAAAAAAGAAGTGATTGTTTATCCGCACAAGTATCAGTTTCCAAATCGTTTTGGCGGCGGTACTGCAGCTCTTGAGATGTCGGGAGAGTATATTGCTTTTGATGAGGAGACAGTAACGGCCAACAACGAGCAAACAATCTGGGATGAAATTGCCAAGACGACTGTCACGCAGAAGGAGTTTGATGAAAGTTTGCGGATTTGGGAACTGCACAGAGGAAGAGCCCTCGCAGAGCGAACGATTTCGTGGTGGGATGATCTATTGGGTGATATACCCGAGCCCTCGGCAAGACAATTTTGGTTGAAGAGTTTGGCAGAAGTAAAAAGGGATTTGGCTGGCGCTGACGATGCGCAAATAAGAATCGAGAGAATTCTTCGTGAGTTTGATCCTTTGAAAACGGATCCCTCAAAAGGCATTGCATCAGCTTATGGATATGCCGTCGCTTCTTTTTTTGATCCGTCGGATAGCGCGCAGTTGGCTGCGATTAAATTTTTGAACCAAAAGCAACAAGAGATTACGAAACAGTTTGGATCTGAGAACATCGTTCTCGTTCCAAGCGGCTACGATTCTGTGAATGACAAAGTTTTAAACTCAAAAGGTTCTTTGCACTTAACACTGGAGGGACTGGCTCATGACACGCCGGCGCCGATTTCTACGGAGCAGCTGATCCAAACAGCAGCTTTGCTACAACCTGTTTTGGGTCAACAGGGTAGCATAAAAGGAAAATTAATTGGTCCATTTT
>Ga0163150_10002127_pt1 | contig 31506 bp, 24 predicted proteins | sample OliLakLV19P2IB_FD_148628 | JGI IMG/M metagenome (GOLD analysis project Ga0163150, IMG submission 148628) | Freshwater microbial mat bacterial communities from Lake Vanda, McMurdo Dry Valleys, Antarctica - Oligotrophic Lake LV.19.P2.IB | ecosystem: Environmental > Aquatic > Freshwater > Lake >...
GCCAGCAGCACGGCCCGGCAACGGTCGCGCTGCTTCGCCTCCCGCTGCGTCCGCACGCGTTCTTCCAACCGCTGCCGATCCGCCGGTTCCCGCAGAGTCACGTCCATGGTCAGCCTCCTTGCTGGGGCCGACAGTGTGACATACCGCGGGCCATCGCGCCAGACCTAACAAGCGCCGAACGCGCGCGAGCACTTTTCGGGTTCCGTATTAGACCGACAGACCCCTATGGACGATGGGGGATCGGCATCGAATGCCACAGAGGGCATCCCTTGACCTTGGACGATGGGCGACTGATGCCGCATCCCTCTCCCCCAAAAGCGGTTAGACTTCATGGATACGTATTGACAAACGCAGCGAGCAGGCCTTGTCAGTGCCACCCGTCAACCCCTTCCAACGAAAAAGGCCTCACCACAAGGGTGAGGCCTTTTCGTTCGGGATGTCATGCAGCGAGACTCAGGCCCGACGGCGGCGGCTGATGAGGCCGACCGAAGCGAGGGCGAGCAGCGACAGGGTCGTGGGCTCGGGGATCGCCTGGGCCTGGATGCCGATGGAGAACGCGTAGCTGCGGGCGAGGTTCGGGTTGCTGAACCCGCCGATGGGCAGCAGGGTCCCGACGCCGCCGATGGAGGCCGGCGAGCCGTCGTGGTCGACGGTGAAGCCGTTGTTCAGGTCGGTGTAGATCGGGTTATCGCCCGAGGGGTTGGTGATGCCGCCGTAGACGGTCGTCGTGGTGACCAGCGTGAACATCGCGCTGCCGCCGAAGGGGACGGTGACGTCGCTGTTGCCGGCGGCGGTGGTCTGCGTGGTGCCCAGGGCGATGACGTTGTAGTTCACGCCGTCGAAGGTGGCGAGGAACGGCTGCACCAGGCCGGCGCGGCCGGACGCGAAGGAGAAGTCCGTCACGTTGTAGGTGCCGGGCCCGAGGGTGAGCGTGAACGAATCGTCCACGTTCATGCGCGGCCCGCCGTTGAGGGTGTCCAGCGTCTCGCGGACAATGGCGATATCAGCGCCCACGCGGGTCGCCGTTCGCGTGTCGTAGTTGAGCGCGAAGGCGTAGGTCCGGTTGAGGTTGGGGTTGCTGATGCCGCCCACCGCCTGGCCGATGCCGGTGATCGCGTCGGGCGAGCCGTCGTGGTCGGTGGTGGCGGTGGTGCCGTTGTCGAGGTAGATCGGGTTGTTGGTGCCGGCCGGGTTGGTGATGCCGCCGTACACGGTGGTGGGGGCGGTGATGATGATCGTGTTCGACCCGCCGAAGTTGCCAGTGGTCACGGTCGGACCGGCGACGACGACGTTGTTGCCGACGGCGAGGGTCTGGTAGTTGTCGGGCGACGTGAGACGGGCGACGAAGGGCGTGACCTGGCCGGCCTGGCCGGCGGCGTATTCCCAATCCTTCACGACGTAGATGCCCGGCTGAAGTACGCGGGTGAACGTGTCATCGATGTTGGTGCGCGGGCCGTCGGCATTGTCAACGAGCTCGTGGTGGATGCCGACGCCGGCGCCGACGCGGTTGGGGCTGGCGGCGGAGAAGTCGATGGACTGGGCGTAGGTGCGGCCGAGGTTCGGGTTGCTGAAGGCCGTGATGTCCGTGCCGGGGCCGGTGAACACCGGCGGGGCGTTGGCGTGGTCGGTGCTCGTCGCCGTGCCGTTGTCAAGGAACACGGGGTTCTGACTGCCCGGGGGGTTGGTGATGCCGCCGAACACTTGCGTGTTGCTAGTGGTCACCGAGAAATAACGGGGGGTGCTGCCGAAGGCGACGTTCTGCGTGCCCACTGCGGCGACGTTGACCTGATCGCCCTGGGCCAGCACTTGATACGTGTCGCCACCGGTGTTCACCGCGATGAACGGCGTGACCGAGCCGGTCTGCCCCGCGGCGAACGCGAAGCTGCTCACCTGGTACGTGCCCACCGGCAGGGTGGCGAAGAAGCTCTGGTCGACGTTGGTGCGCGGCTGGTTGCCGGCCGTGTCCACGAGCTCCAGTGGGATGCCTGTGCCGCCGCCGACGGTGATGGCGCTCGCGGACTGATCGCCGTGAATAGAACGAATGCGCCGAGCGCAACGATGGGTGTGAACCTGCTCATAGATCTTCTCTCCAAAAAGATGGGATAAGGCGTGAAGCTGGCTGACATGGAACGACTCGGACGACCTCGACGATTTCAACAACTTGGCCGACTTGGACGAATGGCCGAACGGCCAGCCCATATTTTACCAGAAGACGCCGCCCAATGGAAGCCCCCTTTGTCGGATTTTCGCGCCGTTTGCCCTGGCGACCTTTGCCCCCCATCCTTTCCCTCGGACAAGTACCGGCACGGCATCTCTAGTATCCCGTGACCGCTTTCCACCATGCCGTTGTCCGACGAAATCCAAATTGAGATGCGCCGCTTCCTGCAAAGCTCGCTCTTTGTCAGCGAGGGAGCTGTCATCACCGACCTCGACGGCACCGCGGTTCACGAGTTCCAGGGCCGCATCGCTATCCAGCAGGCCGTCGAACTCGGGCTGAAGGAACTTCAAGGCCTCGGCCGGCCTGTCATCATCAACTCCCTGCGGTTTCCGCTTAACGTCATCCGCACCTTCGGCAAAGAGTGGCACCGCATCACCAACGCGCCGATTCCGGTGATCTCGCTCAACGGCAGCATCCTGGGCCACATCAAGCCGGACGCCAATGACTATCTCGTCTTTGAAGAGGTCGCCGCGTTTCCGCTGACGCACCCCGAGATCGATGAAGTGCTCAAGAGGGTCAAGGGATTGCTCGCGGGCGGCGTCAGCGACCTGCTCCTCTTTTTCTACCCTCGCGACTGGTCGCAGGGCGAGATCATCTGGACGCCGATTCCCGAAAAGGTCCCCGCGGTGCAGGCAAAATATTTGAGTGCATCGTCCGTCATCTCTGTCGGCCTCGACCGGCTTCACGGCTTGCTCACCGCCGAGGACGTCTGCATGATCTTCCTGCTCATTGATGCCCCGCAGGATCAGCTCATGGCGTACCAGCACACCAAGCGCAGCAACTTTTTCACGCGCAAGGGTGTCGACAAGCAGACCGGGGCCGCCGAGTTCACCGCCCGCCTTGGGGCCGACCTGACGCACTCCATCGGGGCGGGGGACACCGAGCTCGACAAGTTCCTCTGCGGTGTCGGCATGGCGGTCATCGTCGGCCCGCTGGCGCTGGAGCACAAGGGCGTGATGGGAACGATCAAGCTGCGCGACTCGCTCGAACTGGGCGAGCTGCTTTTCTTCGTCGCCGAAACGCAGCGCCGGCTTCAGATGTAAACCATGCCCACCGCCGCCGAACCCAGTCCCGCGCAGATCCGCAAGATGGCCCGCACCGTCGTGGAGCACCATTTCCGTAAGCCGCCGAAAACCATCACGCAGAAGGGCGGCGGCCTGACCAATTATGTTTTCCAGGCGAAGCACGATGAAGGCGTGTTCATCGTCCGCATCTCGGCCGATCGCGCCAAAATCAACTCGTTCATCAAGGAGCAGTGGGCGACGGTCAAGGCCCGCGAGGTGGGCGTGCCGACGCCGCAGATCCTCGAAGTCGGCAATGACGTGGTGCCGTATCCGTACATGATCGCCCGCCACGTCGCGGGGCAGGACGCCACGCACCACCCGGCCCGCCTCCAGATCCTGCACCAGATGGGCCACTACGCCGCGCTGATCCACACCATCGGCACCACCGGCTTCGGCCACACCTTCGACTGGTCCAGCAACCAGCTCTCCCTCAACGCCACCTGGAAGGATTTCCTCCGCGGCGAGTTCAACCTTGAATCGCGGTTGGACATCCTTAGGCGGCACCGCATGCTTCCCAGGCCGCAGATCGACCTGCTGCGGGCGACGCTCCGCCGCACCGAGTCGTGGAAGAAACCACCGGTGCTCAATCATGGAGACATGCGGCTGAAGAATGTGCTCGCCGACAACGACGGCAAGATCACCGCGATCATCGACTGGGAAAACTGCATCTCCAGCGTCGGCTCCTACTGGGACCTGTCGCTCGCCCTGCACGACCTCTCGATCGACGCGAAGGAGGAGTTCATCGATGGCTACGGCATCGCGCTCAAAGACCTGCGTCAGATGGCCGGCGTGATCAAGGCGATCAACGTGCTCAACTACGCCCCGAGGGTCGAAGAGCTCGCGGCGATGAAAGATACGCAGACGCTCGAGCGGTACCGGGCAAGACTCGGCGGGGTGCTCGATCTTTACTCGCTGCCGTGAACTCAACTGTAGCGGGTGGCACGGGCAGGCCGCCGCTTTGGGCGGTTTGCCCGTGGTCATGATCGCAACACGGGCAAACCGCTCCGAGCAGCGGCCTGCCCGTGCCACCCCCAATCGTCACGACGCTGCGTTTGGATGGAGAATGTTCTAAATTGTCCCCATGCGATTGATCTACCTCGGCGCCGGTGAGTTCGGGCTGCCCACGCTTCAGCGGCTGCACGCGCGGCACGAGGTGGTTGCGGTGGTGACGCAGCCGGACCGCCCCGCCGGCCGCAAGCAGCAGATGACGCCGACCGCGATCGGGCAGTGGGCGGTGGGCGCGGGATTGCCGGTATTGAAGGCGGACAACGCGAATGATCCGGCGTTGGTCGCCCGCATCGCCGGGCTCAAGGCGGAGGGCGCGGTCGTCATCGCCTTCGGTCAGAAGCTCGGCCCGCAGCTCATCGCGGCGCTGGGGCCATTGGTCGTGAACCTGCACGCGTCGCTGCTGCCGAAGTACCGGGGCGCGGCGCCGATCAACTGGGCGATGATTCAAGGGGAGACGGAGACGGGCCTGTCGGTGATCGCGCTGGCGCAGCGGATGGATGCCGGCGTGGTCTATGCCCAGGTGAAAACGCCCATTTCTCCGGTGGAAACCGCCGGTGAGCTGCACGATCGTCTGTCGCTGATGGGACCCGATGTGATTGAAGCGGTGCTGCGCGAGCACGAGGCGGGGACGCTGAAGCCGCTGCCGCAGAACGACGCCCAGGCGACGCGGGCGCCGAAGCTGTCGAAGGCGGACAGCCGGATCGATTTCGATCAACCGGCGGAGGTGGTGCGGGCGCGGGTGCATGGCTTGACGCCCTGGCCCGGCGTGCAGGCGAACTGGGTGCGAGCCGATGGCAAGGAGCAGGTGATCATGATTCGGCGCGTGAGTAGCGAAGGCGGCACGGCGACTTCGCATGCTCCGGGAAGCGTGCTCGAAGGCGGCCGAGTCGCGGTGCGCGAGGGGAGCATTCGGTTACTTGAGGTGCAGGTGCCCGGCGGGCGGGTGATGCCGTTCGATGAGTTCACCAACGGCCACCCGATGAAGGCGGGGGACATTCTTCGCTAACGTCGAATCTCGCTCCGACCCCCTCTCCCTCCGGGAGAGGACCGACTCAAAACGCCGCGCAGCCGCGTTTTGAGTCAGGTGAGGGAGCGGCGCACGTCTACTGAAAAACGTCGCCCGGTCGATTGCCTTCGCGTTTCCGGCCGTGAAAGTGGATTGGTTGTCTCCTCCCTCACCTGCCGCAATCGCCACTGCGCGGCGATTGCGGCTGTCCTCTCCCGAAGGGAGAGGGGGCCGCATCACTTGCTCGTCAGCCGCCACACACCGTCGACCACCTGCTTCGGATCGAGCGTCCGCAAGTAATTGACGAACGCCGCCGACACCGGGTCGTCCGTGAGCGATTCAAGCTGGGCAATCGCCTGCTCGACGCGGCCTTCGCCCACCATGGCGATCGCCGCGATGAACTTCAGCGCGCTCGCCGGCAGCGGCTCGTCGGCGAAACAGAGTGGTTCCACGATCTGCACCGGCGTCTCGCGGCCGACCACCATCACCCGCCCCAGGGCGCGGCCCTTGAACTGCCCGTTGGTGCGCGACCAGGTTTCCAGCGACGCGAGGATGTGCGTGCCGAACGCTTTGTTCGCGCCTTCGAGTCGGGCGGCGAGGTTGGCGTCGTCGCCCATCACCGAGTAATCGAAACGCTCCGGCGAGCCGAGGTTGCCCACCAGCACCTTGCCGGTGTTGATGCCGATGCGCACCTCCACGGGGTGGCCGCCGGCGAGGGCACGGAAATGCTCCTCGCGCTCGGCGAACCGCCGCTGGCAGCGGATCGCGGCCCGCACCGCCCGCACCGCGTGGTCCGGCTGCTCCAGCGGGGCGTTCCAGAACGCCACCACGCCGTCGCCCATGTATTTGTCCAGCGTGCCGGCCTCGGACTGGATGATCTGCGCGATCTCCGAGAGCAGGTCGTTCAGCAGCGCCGTGATGGAACTCGGCGAGAGCCGTTCGCTGATCGATGAGAACCCCTTCACATCGGAGAAGAAGATGGTGAGCTCGCGGACCTCGCCGCCGAGCTTGAGCTGGTCGGGGTCCTTCAGGAGCCGCTCGATCACGTCGTTGCTCAGGTACCGCGAGAAAGCGCTGCGGATGAACCGGCGCTGCTTGCTCTCGGTGGTGTAGATGAAAACGATGGCCGCGGTGACGGCCGTGGCCGCGGCGATCAGCGGCGAAACGATCGGCCACCAGTAGCTCGCCCGATACATCAGCACGCCGATTGCGACCGGCACCGCCAGCGCCACCACCGCGATCATCGTCAGCCGCCACCACTTGCCGCCCAGCGCCACCGCCCCCGCCGCCAGCGCCGACCAGAGCAACGTCATCACCGCAACCGCCGCGCCCGGCGGCAGCGACATCGTGTCGCCGCGCAGCAGGTTCGCCAGCGTCGTCGCCTGCAACTCGACGCCCGGCATCGCCGGGTGCATCGGCGTCGCCTTCAGGTCGTACAGCCCGGGCGCGCTGAACCCGAAGAGCACGTAGCAATCCTTGAAGACCTCCGGCGAGAGCTTCGGCTCCTTGCCCTCGGCGATGGCGAACTCCGACTGGAGCACATCGGCGAGCGCGTAAACCTCGAACGCGTAATCGGAACCATCGCGCGGCTTGTAGAAATGAAGCAGGCTGGTGCCCTGGTCATCGAGCTGAAGGGCGCGGTCGCCGATGCGGAGCGTGTCGCCTTCGATGGACATGGCGGGCGGCGCGGCGAAGCCGCCGGTGATCCATGCCGCCATCGCCAGGCGCGGCACGGCCCGGCCATCGAATTCCTGCACGGGAAACACGCGGCGGACCACGCTGTCGCCCTCGGGCGCGCTGCGGACATGGCCATAGGTGCGCGTCGCTTTCGCAAGCTCCGGGTACGGGAACACCGCGGCGGTCATCTTCATTGGCGCATCGGGGTGGCGTTCGAGCCACGCGTCCAGCCCCGCCAGTTTCAAGGGTGCCTGCGCCGTCCCCGCCGGCCACTTCCGCGCATCGCCGATCTTTGCACTCGCGATCAGCGCGCCGATGTAGTTCGGCATCCCTTCAACGGCGGCGGCGAACTCGCTGTCGCCGGGGACATCGGCGTGGTGCTCGGTGAAGTACACGTCGAACGCGAGGGCCTTCACGCTCGTCCGCCGGCAGAAGCTGATGAGGTACGGGTAAACCTCGCGGCTCCAGGGCCACGTCCAGCCGTTGGCGTCGCCGGCGTCGAGGCTGCCCTGATCGAGCACGATGATCTTCACCGGCACATCGACCGGCGGGGCCATCATGCGGACGCGCATGTCGTACGTGAACCCCTCGAAGGTGTCGAACAACCCGAGGCCGGCGAGGCCAAGCACGATCGTCGCGGCGGCGATGCCGAGCAAGGCGCCGAAGATGAGGGGGCGGAGGGAAGACATGGAATCACGCCAACGGGGTGGCACTGACAAGGCCTGCCCGGAGGCCTTGTCAGTGTCGGAACTTCAAGACGGTTCGGACACTGACAAGCTCCGCGGACTGCGCTTGTCAGTGCCACCCGCTGACGGCACCACCCTTTCGGGATGGTGCTCCCGCGAGATGGTGCTCCGCTCACTGCGCCCGCGCCGCACGCAGGGCCGCGTCGAACCGCGCCTGCCTTGGCGGGCTTGCGGGCTGGGCCGTGCCGCCCGCCGCCGACTTGATCGACGCGATGCGGTCGGCGGTCTTCGGGTGCGTGCTGCTGAAGTCTTTCGAGCCGGGCTTTAGGCGCTTTTCCATCTTGCTCAGCACGGAAACCATCGCCGCCGGGTCGTAGCCCGTGCGCCGCAGGATGCCGACGCCGTCGTTGTCGGCCTGCGATTCCTGCTCGCGGCTGTAGCCGTTCTTGAGCGTCGCGAGCACATCGCTGGTCATGCCGCCGAGCACATCGCCGACCTGGGCGCCGTACTCACCGGTGGCCGTCTTGGCGCCCTCGGTGGCAAGCACGCCGACGAACGCCTCGTTGCGGCTCTTCTTGATGGCGGCAAGAGCGTGCTGGTTCTGGATGTGGCCGATCTCGTGAGCAAGGATCGCGGCCAGCTCGTCCTCGGTCTCGGCGGCGCGGAGCAGGCCGCGGGTGATGAAGATGAACGCGCCGGGCGCGGCGAAGGCGTTGACTTCATCGGAGTTCAAAATGTGGAAGTGATAACCGGAGTAGACCTCGGGCATCATCGAGAACTCGGCGAGCGTCTTGCCCACGAGGTTGACATAGCGGTTGGCGGCGTCGTCGGTGTACAGGCCGTACTGCTGGATGATCTGGGCGGCGGCGGCGCGGCCGACGTGGTATTCGTCGAGCGAGCTGAACTGCTCCTGCGACTTGTGGAACGCGCCGTGAACGCGGAGGCCGCTGGCGAGGCCTTTGCCGGCGTCGCCGAAGCCTTCGAGACCCTTGAGGATGCTGTTGTCGGCCGTGCCGTCGCTGTTGCAGCCGCCGATGATCAGGGCGACGCAGCCGGCGAACGCGGCGGCAAACGCGAAGGGTGTGCGTGCATTTTTCATATTACTTCACCTCCCGGGGCGTGACGCCGCCTTCGGAGAGGAACGCCGCAATGTCCGCGGGGCTCGCCTTCAGGCTCGCGTTATTCACGATCGCATCGACCTGGGCCATCGCGTTCTGAAGATTGTTCTTGTTCACGTAGGACGTCTCGCCCTTTTCGAGCAGGCCCTTGCCGGCCTCGGTGGACTCGACGGTGGTGGCCGACGACTTGGAGCCGCCGAAGTTGGTGGTGTCGAGGCTCTTGGGCGTCAGGGCGCTGGAACGGACCCAGCCCGCGAGCTTGCTGGGCGCCTTGTGCTCGACGCGTTTCCAGCCCTCGCCGAGCTTCTCGAGCACGCTGACCTTGTCGCCGTAGTTGAGCATGCCGACAATCGCCGCGCCGGGGTTCGGCTTCTCACGCACAGCGGTTTCACGGACCTGCACGTTCAGGTCCTCGGCGACCGCGACACCGGCGAACCCGGCGACGATCGCGCAGGAACAGAGCCATCTGCGAAGTGACATGGTTAAATCTCCTGATCGAGCCCGGCGAGCGAAAATCGGCCGCCTCGGGCTCAGTGACAGGATACATCGCTCGCGGTTGAGTTGCCAAGATGGATGGGAGTTGAATGGGTGGCACTGACAAGCGGAGTCCGCGGAGCTTGTCAGTGGAGGGTTACCAGTGAACCATCACTGACAAGGCCTCCCAGCAGTCCTTGTCAGTGCCACCCACGCCGTCCGCGTTGCGTCTTCCTCGCTGGGTGCTACGCTTCCAGCATGGTCGAACGCACGCCCGTGACGCCGCCGCCGAAGCCTACTGGAAGCTGGGTGGTCGTCGCCATGATCGCCCTGGGCATCGCCGCCGGGACCGTCGCGTTTATCTACTGGACGAAGTACGTCACCGTCGGCGAGAAGGACAAATCCCGGCCCGCCGTTTTCGATCCCGAGGTCGCCAACAAGGAACTCGCGCAGCTCGACGATGACCTCGCCGAGGCCAAGCGCGTCCGCCGGTTCAACGCGGTGCTCGACAAGGCGAAGGCGTTCATCGCGCGGTACCCGAAATATCCACCCGCCTACACGCTGCTCGCGAAGGTGTACATCGAGATGTACGAATGGCCGCGGGCTTACGATGAGCTTCAGAAGAGCCTCGCCCTGGCAAGCAACCAGCCGATGGTGCACCACCTGGCCGGCACCATGCAGTACGAGATGCGCGACTTCGAAAAGGCGGAGGAGCACTACCGCGCCGCCCACGTGCTCAACCCGAACGACCCCTTGCACATCGTCTACATCGCGCAGGTCTGCATCCGCACCAACCGCATGGAGGAGGCGAGCCTCAAGCTGCTGGAGGCGATCGCGCTCGATTCACGGTCGCACGAAGCCTACGCGACGATGAGCGACCTGTTCATGAAACAGAACGACACGACGCGGGCGCTTCAGAACATCGAGAAGGCCCTCGACTTCGCGGCGACGAATGAGCGGGCGGTGGTGGTGCCGTACATTTTGAAGAAGGCGGCCATCCTGCGGCGCGACGACCCGGCGGCGGCGATGCAGCTCCTGGAAAACGATCTTCAAGATTCGGAGATGATCGATCCCTTTGTGGCGCCCGACATCGCGCTGACATGGGCGGCGCTGGGGCATCCGGAGAAGGCCGCGGAGTTCTACGACAAGGCGACGGCCGCGAACCCGACGGAATGGGTGCTCATCCGCGGGGCCGCCGAGTGGTCGGTGAAGGCGAACGACCTGCCCGCCGCCAAGCGCCACCTGCGCACGCTGGAAAAGCTCGACCCGCACCTGCCGGCGATCAAAGAGGTGCGCGAGATGATCGCGAAGGCGGAGGCGCAGCCGCGGGGATCGAGCGAGCAGAAATAACGCGTTTGCAACTGGACGGAGAACGGTTGACCACGGATAGCACGGATAGCACTGATGGGGAAAATACATCAAAACCCGGGCTTTATCCGTGTCATCCGTGTTATCCGTGGTCCAGTTGCCGGTTCGAAACTCGGGTCCGGCAACGGTGTTGTTGAGCGATTTACTTCTTCTCCCGCTTCTGCTTGAACATCCACTCCCACATTTCCTTGTTCGCGTAAGCCGGTGCCCAACTGTTGTGGCCGACGCCCTGGAGCTCGTCGTACTTCGCTTCGCCTCCAAAAGCCCTGATCGCCGCCACCATGTCGCGCGAGCCCTGCACCGGCACCGCCGAGTCCGCGTCGCCGTGCCAGACCCAGATCGGCAGCTTCGCGATCGCCTTCGCCTGGCCCGGGTCGCCCGCGCCGCAGATCGGCACCGCCGCCGCGAAAAAGTCCGGCCGCCGCTGGATCGCGTCCCACGTCCCGTACCCGCCCATCGACAGGCCCGTGATGTACACCCGGCTGGTGTCGATGTTGTGCTCCTTGATCACCGCGTCCATCGCCTTCAGCGCCAGGTCCAGCGCCTTGCTGATCTCGCCCTGCTTGTACGACCCCTTCGACCACGGCACATCGACCCACTGCTGCCCCTCGGGACACTGCGGGGCGAACGCGATGTAAGGCTGCTTGTCGGCATCGACCGTGCCCAGCGCCTTGTGCTTGCCGTAGAAGTGAACGAGCTGCTTCTCGTTGTCGCTGCCGCGCTCGCCGGCCCCGTGCAGGTGCACGATCAGCGGCAGCTTGACGTTCTCCTCGATTGTCGAAGGTTTGATCAGGCGGTAGGCGATCGACCCGCCTTTGTCGTCTTTGAAAACATGCGCCTCGCTGATCGGATCAGCGGCGAGGGCGGAGTTGCAAGCGAGGCAGGTGGTGATGATCGCCAGGAGGTGTCGGCTGAGCATGGTTCCATTTCTCCGTGAGTTGCAAGGGTTCATCAGTGGCGTGAACACGGCAGGTTAGTCCTTCAGAAGCAACTCCATGTCGAGTCGAAGGGCATCGCAGATGCGGGCGAGCCATCGGTGCGTGACCGGATTGTCGCGAAACTTGGGCACGGGATGGAAAAGGTGATGGACACCGTCGACGGTTCGTCGAAACCACATCGTCCCGCCCCGCAGCAGCACCACTTCCACGCCAAAGCGCACGTCCATGCGACTGATCATGTCCGACCAGATGATCCGAGGAAACTGCATCAGGCCGCCACCCGGACGGTCTGGATGCGCAGACTGCCCGGTGTCAGCGCGTGCAGCGCGATCGCCAGTGCTTCGGCGACCTCCGGAGGAAGTGGAATCGAAAGCATCTCCCCGATGGGAACCAGACTTTCCATTCGCGGGTTGTCGGGGAACAGGTCGGCAAAAGGAGTCAGGCCGCGCTCCTTGGCGAACTGATAGTGGCACTCGATGGCGTTGGCGATCTCCTCGACAAGCTGCTGATCGGTCTTCCCCGCAACCAGAATGTTCAGCTCGATCAACTCGGCTTCGAGCATGCCATGCTCGGCCTCGGTGACAATCGCATGAAGAACGCCTTGAGCAGCCATATCTTCATCATATCACGACCCTGCAACCGCCTCCACGTCGAGGGGGCCGGAGCCGTGGTGTTCGGATGCCCGCAAATTACGGCGACGTCACGCATCGGAGACGTAACTCACACGTATGATTGCACACTACTTCCGGGTGTCGTCGTGTCGATTGTCCTCATCCAAGCAGACTGGTTTCCATGAAGCCAACTTTTCTTTGGCCGCAGCCCTCTTTCGCGCTCGCGCTGGCGCTTCTCTTGTCCGCTTCCAGCGCCCGCGCCGGCGACTGGCCCATGTGGCGGTACGACGCCGGCCGCACCGGGGCGACGCCCGATGCGCTGCCCGATCAGCTTTACCTCCAGTGGTCGCTTCAGCTCCCCGCGCCCCGGCCCGCCTGGCGCGGCGATCAGGACAAGCTCCAGTTCGACCGCTCCTACGAACCCATCGTCGTCGGCAAACTGCTCATCGTCCCCTCCATGTCGCGCGACAACGTCAGCGCGTACGACACCGAGACGGCCGAACTCAAGTGGAAGTTTTACACCGATGGCCCGGTACGCTTCGCGCCGGCCGCCCACGACGGCGACGTCTTTTTCGTCAGCGATGATGGGTTCCTTTACTGCCTCCGCGCCGCCGATGGGCGGCTCAAGTGGAAGCTGCGCGGCGGGCCCAGTGACCTGCGCATCCTCGGCAACGACCGGCTGGTCTCCGCCTGGCCGGCGCGGGGCGGGCCGGTCATCAAGGACGGCATCGTTTACTTCGCCGCTTCGATCTGGCCGGTGATGGGCACGTTCATTCACGCGGTTGATGCGAAGACCGGCAACGTGGTCTGGACCAACAGCGGCAGCGGGTCGACCTACATCGTGCAGCAGCACGGCAGCCCCGCCTTCGCCGGCGTCGCGCCGCAGGGTTACCTCGCGGCGAATGACAAGACGCTGCTCGTCCCCGGCGGCCGGACGGTGCCTGCCGCTTACGAGCGCGCCGACGGCGCGTTCCGCTTCTTCCATCCCGGCAGCCGCAATGCCGGTAAAGACGCCGGCGGCTACGGCGTCACCATCGGGGAGACCTGGTTCTACAACCGCGACGCCATGTACGAGATGGAGAAGGGCTCACTGCTGGGCAAGTACCGCGCCGATGTGATCCTCCCGAATCAGCACGTCGTTACGCTCGATCGGCAGACGCTGACCGTCCGCCCGCTGCCGCCGGTGAAGATCACCGGCGACGCCAAGAGCATCGCGGCGCTGTGGTCGAAATCCGGCTCGGTGTATTTCGAGGGCGAGCGGAAACAGAAGCTGCCGCAGCGGTTCAACCGGGCCTTCATCGGCGCCGGCGATCGCATCTACGCCGACGGCGAAGACGGGCTGATCGCCGCCATCGAAGTGACCGGCAGCGACGAAGACGAGGTGACGATGGCTTGGCGCGGCCAGGTGCGCGGTAACGTGTTCAGCATGATCGCCGGGGATGACAAGCTGTTCGTCATCACCCACGAGGGCTGGATTTTCTGCTTCGGCGGCAGGCTCGACAAGCAGGTGCCCGGCGCGATCCTGCCGCCGGCGAGCATGGTGTTCACCGACGACGCCGAGCCGCTGCAACTGCTGATCCGGCGCGGCGCCGAGTGGAAGCATTTGTCCGATGGCGCGACGCCGGCCGAGACCTGGCCGGCGCTGGCGTTCGATGATGGCGACTGGGAATCGGACCGCGTTGAGCTCGATGAAGATGAGGATTCGCCGGCGGTGAAGCCGGTGATCCCCGCCGCACAACCGCCGACCACGCCGGCCGTGCTCACCGCGCCCGACATCACGAAGCCCGGCGAACCCGCGACGCCCGCGGCGAAAGCCGACGAGAAGCCGGTCGTGAAGTCGCCGTCGCGCAACGTCACCTACTACTACCGGCACGTTTTCGAAGTGGCCGACCCCGCGGTGCTCAACGATGTCCGCATGCTGGTCATGGCGGACGACAACACGGTCGTCTTCCTCAACGGCAAGCCACTGGCGAAGCTACTGGAGAAAGATGGCACACCCGATGCGAAGCCGCCGCGCGACCCCAAGCGGAATAAGCGGGCGTCGCACGAGCTGACCATCGAGCCCTCGCTGCTCGTCGCGGGCAAGAACGTGCTCGCCCTCGCTTCGCCGGGACAGCGGACGTTTGTGGATGCGGAGGATTTGTTCAACGTGGAGCTGGTCGCGGAGCGGCGCAACGGCCTGCACGATGATGCGAAGCCGCAGGTGAAGTGGGCGACGAGCGCGGGGGAGATGCTGAAGCTCGCCGGTCGCGAAGCGCAGGCCGGCATCGCCGCGGTGTATGGCGGCGGCAACGGCGACCTCATCGAGGAGCTCGCGCGGAACACGGCGCTGCATGTGATCGTCATCGAGCCCGATGCGAAGAAGGTCGAGGCGCTGCGGATGCGGTTCGATGCGGCCGACCTGCTCGGCGAGCGCGTGGCGATTCATTCGGGCACGCCGGGTAGCTTCGCGCTGCCGCCGTACCTGTTGAGTCTCGTGATCTGCGAAGACCTGAATGCCGCCGGCTGCACCGACAAAGCCGCGGCGCTGGCCCGCGTCTTCTCGGCGATGCGCCCCTACGGCGGCGCCATGGTGATCGGCCTCGATGATGATTCGCAGCGCCCGGTCTTCGAGTCCGCCGTGAAGGAAGCACAGATCACCGGCGCCGACCTGTCCTTCGCCGACGGCTTCGCGCTGCTCCGCCGCAGCGGTGCCCCCGAAGGCGCCGGGCAATGGACGCATCAGAACGGCGACGCCGGAAACACGCTGGTTTCCAGCGAGAAAGCCGTCAAATTGCCGCTCGGCGTGCTCTGGTTCGGCGGCCCATCGAACGCCAAAATCCTCCCGCGCCACGGCCACGGCCCGGTGCCGCATGTCGTCGACGGCCGGCTCATCATCGAGGGCCCCGACCTTCTGCGGGCGATGGATATTTACACCGGCCGGCTGCTCTGGGACCGCAAGCTTCCCGGCGTCGGGCTCTACTACAACAACACCGCCCACCACCCCGGCGCCGGCGCCGTCGGCGGCAACTATGTGACGCTGCGCGACGGCGTCTACGTCGCCTACGGCCGCAAGGCCCTGCGCCTCGACCCCGCGACGGGCAGCACGATCAGCGAGTTCACGCTGCCGACCGATGGCGCGGAGCGATTGAAGATCAACGCGCCGGTGAAGGATGAGAAGAAGGAAGAGAAGCGGGAGGGCGAGGCTCCCGCCGAGCCGCGGACCGGCATTGACGCACTGTTTGAGAGGCTTGCTGCCGGCGAGCATTCGACGGACTCGAAGTCTGGGGCTGGCCCCGGCTCGGCGGGAGCCTCGCCCTCCCCCACATCAAACAAGGAGGGCTACGCCGACGCCCCGCCTTACTTCGGCTTCATCAACATCCACGACGACCTGCTCATCGCCGCGTCGACGCCGGTGCCGCCGCTGGCGGTCAGCCGGTACAAGCCCGATGCGAAAGGACTCGAGGCCCGCTTCGGCGAAGGCAGCCGGCGGATCGTGGTGATGGACCGCCACAAGGGCAACGTGCTGTGGAAGCGCGACGCGACGTTCGAGTTCCGCCACAACACGATCGTCGCCGGCACCTCCGCTGGCCGCGCCCGTGTCTTCGCCATCGACCGCCTCACCGAGGCCCGCGGCGCCCTGCTTAAAAAGCGCGGCGTCGTGCTCGACGGCAAGGCCACGCTCTACGCCCTCGACGCCAAGACCGGCGCCGTCCTCTGGTGGAACGACAGCGACATGTTCGGCACCTGGCTTTCCTACAGCGAGAAGCACGATGTCCTGCTCGAAGGCGGCAGCAAGGCCAAGGACCGCGGCAACGATGAGGTCGAGCGCGGCATGATCGCCTACCGCGGCGCCACCGGCGAAATCCTCTGGCAGCACGATGATCGCTACAGCGGCCCGCCGCTGATCCACGGGCAGACCGTCATCACGCAGGGGGAGGCTTACGACCTCTTCACCGGCGAGCGCACGCTCCGCCGGCACCCCGTCACGCACACCACGCTCAAGTGGGACTGGACCCGCAACTACGGCTGCAACACCGCCATCGGATGCGCCAACCTGCTCACCTTCCGCAGCGCCGCCGCCGGCTTCCTCGACCTCACCAACGACAGCGGCACCGGCAACATCGGCGGCTTCCGCTCCTCCTGCACCAACAACCTCGTCCCCGCCGGCGGCATCATCTCCGCCCCCGATTACACCCGCACCTGCATCTGCTCGTACCAGAACCAGACCTCGCTCGCCCTGATCCACATGCCCGATGTCGAGGTCTGGACGTTCAACGCCATCAAGTGGGACAAGGAGCCGGTGAAGCAGCTCGGCATCAACTTCGGCGCGCCGGGGGATCATCGGAAAGCGGCAGGGGCAGGGGAGGAGAAAGTGGCAGCGGCAGTGGCAGGAGCAGCAGGAGAAAGCAGCGGCGAACTCGGCACGCTCTGGCTCGATTATCCCTCGACGGGCGGCAAGTCGCCCGATGTGCCCATCTCGATCAAGACGCCCGATGGCAAGCCTTCGGCCAAGTTCTTCCGCAACCACATCAGCACTGTCAATGACGAGTTGGCGTTCGTCGCGTCATCCTGGCTGCGCGGCGAGGCCGAGATCGAGATCACCGTGGCCGACAAGAAAGCCGACCCTCGTGATTACACCGTGCGCCTCGTCTTCTGCGAGACCGAAGGCGCCGCGGCCGGCGAGCGGGTGTTCAACGTGTCGGTCGGTGGCAAGGATCGCACGATCGACGGCATCGACATCGCGGAGGAAGCGGGCGGCGCGAACAAGGTGCTCGTGAAGGAGTTCAGGGGCGTGACCGTGGGCGAGAAGCTGGTGATCAAGCTGCGGTCGACGGCGGAGAGTTCAAACTTACCGGTGATCAGTGGGATTGAAGTGCTGGCGGAGTGAGCGAGACAACGAAGTTGAATACTTCGCCCTACTCCGTCGGAAACAACCGCCCCTGCTCCGGCGGCGGGGCCTGGCCGGTCTCTAAAACCTCGCGCACCTCGTCGAGAAAATCGTCGAGGTCGCGGAACTGCTTGTAGACGCTGGCGAACCGCACGTAGGCGATCTGGTCTTCCTTCTTCAGCCGTTCCGCCAGCGCCTTGCCGATGTCGACGGAGTTGAGTTCGCGGTCGTATTTCTTGAAGAGCTCTTCCTCGACCTCCTCGACGATCTGCTGCATCTTCTCCGCGCTGACCGGCCGCTTGTAGCACGCCCGCTCCAGCCCCGTGAGCATTTTCTGCCGGTCGTAGGGCACGCGGGTGCCGTCCTTCTTCACGACGGCGAGGCGGACGGTCTGCTCGATGTGCTCGTAGGTGGTAAACCGCTTGCCGCAGGCGATGCACTCGCGGCGACGACGGATGACGCGCCCCGCTTCAGTGGAGCGCGAGTCAATCACCTTGTCGTGGTCCTTGGCACAGAAGGGACAGAGCATCGCGGGGTGACTCCAGACGCTAGATATGGCCCCGGCGGCAAAGGCCTACCGCTAAGTATTGGATATGGTCATAACGATGTCAAAAAGATCGGGCATCCTGCTCCGATGATTCTAGCTTCACACCGTTGGCGCGAAGAAACGCCTCGAAGCTGGCGGCATCGTAGAAAAGGCCGTCTTGAGGATCGCCGACACCGACATCCGACGAAATGCTCAAAAGCTTCTTAAATGCACGATAGACGTGAACCCAATCGGCGTGAACGTCCAGTGAAACACTCTGATCATTACCCGTAAAGCAGATCGATTGCTCATTGGGATAATCGACCCAGATGCAGTTCTCGCGGCCGTTCTGTCGTCCCCCAATCTGTATAAGCCACTCACGAAACCGGTGCCACGGTAGTTTGCCGATGATCGGCGGCATTTCATCGGCAGGAAAATGAACAGGTTCCTCGGTGCGAATGCTCTGAAAAGAAAAGTCATACCCCATCGACACATTCTAACGTGCCCGCCCTTTCTCCTACAATCCGCCCCGTGAGCGCCTACGAAACCAGTGCGAGGCATGCGGCGGTCGAGGTGGTGCGGGTGCTGCGCGGGGCGGGGCACGTCGCGTACTTCGCCGGGGGCTGCGTGCGCGACCGGCTGCTGGGGAAGTGGCCGGCGGATTACGACGTGGCCACCGACGCGAAGCCGGACCGCGTGCGCGAGCTGTTTCGCCGCAGCCGATTTGTCGGCGAGGCGTTCGGCGTGGTGCTGGTGAGTTCGGTGGGCCATGTGCAGCCCGCCGATTGGGCCGGCGAGCAGCGGCCGACGCGCAAGGACGGGCACTGGATTCATCAGGTCGAGGTGGCGACGTTCCGCACCGAGTGGGGCTACGCCGATGGCCGGCGGCCGACCGGTGTCGAGTTCGGCGACGCCGAGCACGACGCTCGCCGCCGGGACTTCACCATCAACGGCCTGTTCGAAGATCCATTGTCGACGAGCGACGCCGCGAGGATCATCGATTACGTCGGCGGCCAGCACGATCTTTACGCCCGTGTCCTTCGCGCTATCGGCGATCCCGATGAACGCTTCGGCGAGGACTTCCTGCGCATGCTGCGGGCGGTGCGCTTCGCCGCCCGGCTCGGCTTCCGCATCGACCGGCCCACCGCGCTCGCGATCCGCAAGCATGCGCCGAGCCTGTCGCGCATCAGCCGGGAGCGCATCGGGCAGGAAGTCGAGGCGATGCTCACCGGCCCGCGGCCGCTGCGCTGCGTCCGGCTGATGCAGCGGCTGGCGCTCGACGGACCCGTGCTCGAGGAACCAGCGAAACCGGCGGCGCTGCGGACGGTGGCGGCGACCGTGCGGCTGCACCGCGCCGAGCCGGTGGCTTATCCGGCGATGCTGGCGGCGTGGATGATCGACCGTCACCTTGTCGCCGAACCGCCCGGGCCTGACGAACTCGCAAGCCGAGTGCGGACGCGCTTGCGTGATGCGCTCGTCGGGTTTGCCGGCGCAACGGTGGGCGCGTCGCTGCCGCGCTGGCGGCGGGCGCTGTGCCTGCCCAACGATCAGCGCGAGGCGCTGCGGCACACGCTGACGCTGCTGCCGCAGGCGTTCGACTGGGACGACCTGCCGGTCGCGCGGCGCAAGCGGCTGCTGGCGCGCCGCGAGTGGCCGCTGGTCTGGGTGGTGGTGCGCTCGCTGCGCTGGTGGCACGGGGTGGCGGGCGTCATTGCCCGGCTGGAGCGCGACGCGGCGGCGCTTTTTGCGGAAGGCGTTGCACCCGCGCCGTTGCTGACGGGCGATGACCTGGTGGCGATGGGCATGCGGCCGGGCCCGCACCTGGGCAGGCTGTTGGAAACCCTCTACGACGCCCAGTTAGAAGGTCGCGTCGTCGATGCGGGCGATGCCGCCGAACTGGCGCGAAAAACGTGGAACGAATAATTGCTCATTTCGGGCGGCGCTTCGCTAAAATGGCGGGGTCACGTCGGGGAGGGTCCGCGTGTCCGCTTTTCACTACAACACGGCCAACTTGCCGGACGACCTCGCGCTGCTGCGCGGCCGGGTCGCCGATCTTGAGCGCGCCGAGGCCGAGCGGCGGCAGGCCGAGGCCGCGCTGCGCGAGAGCCGGGCCCGGCTGCGCACCGTCATCTCCCACACGCCCATCATCCTCTTCGCGATCGACCGCGAGGGCATCATCACACTCTCCGAAGGCAAGGCGCTCGACGTGCTCAACCTGAAGCCCGGCGAAGTGGTCGGCAGATCCGTTTTCGAGATTTACCCCGATGTGCCGCAGGTCGCCGAGTCGCTGCGGCGGGCGCTGCGCGGCGAGGCGTTCAGCTCGCAGATCGAACTGGCCGGTGCCGCGTTCGAGACCCGTCTCACGCCGCTGCGCGACGAGGCGGGCGAGGTGTCGGGCGTCATCGGCGTGGCCACCGACATCACCGACCGCCTCCGCGCCGAGCGCGACCTGCGCGCCAGCGAGGAGAAGTTCCGCCTGCTCGCCGAGAACGTCCCGGGCATCATTTATCTCTGCCGCAACGACGCCCGTTACACGATGCGGTATCTGAACGACGAGGTGGAGCGTGTCACCGGCTACTCGCCGCGCGAGTTCCTCGAAGACCGCATCAGCTTCGCCGACCTGTTTCACCCCGACGATGCCCCCGCGGTTTATCGCGGCGTGAACGAAGCGGTCTCTCGCGGCGAACCCTTCCACCTGATTTACCGCATCCGCTGCAAGGACGGCCACCTGATCTGGGTCGAGGAGTTCGGTGTCGGCGTGTACCGCGGCGACGAACTGGCGTTCCTCGAAGGCTACATCACCGACATCACGCAGCGCGTCGCCGACCAGAAGGCGCTCGAGGAATCGAAGGCTGACCTCGAGAAGCGCGTCGTCGAGCGGACCGAGCACCTGCGCGTGGTGAACGACCGCGCCCTGCGGATGCAGGAGGAGCTGGCCCACGTGCTGAGAGTGGCCACGGTCGGCGAGATGGCCAGCGGGCTGGCTCACGAGCTCAATCAGCCGCTCTCGGCGATCCTGAATTACATCCAGGGCGCCAAACGCCGCATCGACGCCGGCGCCATCTTGCAGGCCGAACTGCTCGGCGTCTTCGACAAGGTGGCGGCTCAGGCGGAGCGCGCGGCCAACATTCTCAAGACCGTCCGCCAGTACATCACCAAGCGGCCGGCGTGCGGGACCTGCTGCGACCTGAACAGCGTGGTGCGCGATTCGCTGGAGCTGGCGGAGACCGACATCCGCGAGAATGGCGTCCGCCTCGATCTTTCGCTGGAGCCGGACCTGCCCGAGTCACACTGCGACCATGTGCAGGTCGAGCAGGTGGTGCTCAACCTGGTCCGCAACGGGATTCAGGCGATGGAGTCGGTGCCGCCGGAAGAGCGCGTGCTGCGGATCGCGACGCGGCGGCACGGCGAGGGTGCGGTCGAGCTGGTGATTCAGGACACCGGGCCGGGCCTGACGGTGGAACAGTCGGGGCGGGCGTTTGAACCGTTTCATTCGACGAAAGAAGGGGGGCTGGGCATGGGGCTTTCGATCAGCAGGTCAATCATCGAGGCGCACGAGGGCCGCATCTGGGTCGCCCCGCGCGCCCCGCAATCACCCGTCCCTGCCTTCGGCGGCGCGGAGTTTCATCTCACGCTGCCGGTGAAAGGCGGCGAGCAATGAGCGATGGCCATCCCACCGTTTTCGTCGTCGACGACGACCCGGCGATGCGCGAGTCGATCTGCTGGCTCATCGAGTCGATCGGCCTCAAGGCGAAGGCGTTCCCCTCCGCCGCCGCGTTCCTCGGCGAGTACGACCCGGCTGCGCCCGGCTGCCTCGTGCTCGACATCCGCATGCCCAACATGAGCGGCATGGAGCTGCACGCCCGCCTGCTCGAGAAGAAGATCCCGCTGCCCGTGCTGATCATCACCGGCCACGGCGACGTGCCCATGGCGGTGCGGGCCATGAAGAACGGCGCCTTCGAGTTCCTGGAGAAACCGTTCAACGATCAGGCCCTGCTCGAACGGATTCAGCAGGCGATCGAGCTCGACGCCCGCCGGCGGCAGTCGAGCCAGCGGCACGCCGACGTCCAGCGCCGCCGACAGACGCTGACCCCGCGCGAGCGGCAGGTGCTGGACCTCGTCGTCAACGGCCGGCTCAACAAGCAGATCGCGGTGGACCTTGACCTCAGCGAGAAAACCGTCGAGACGCACCGCTCCAACGTGATGCGAAAAATGGGGGCGGCGACGGTCGTGGAGTTGGTGCGGATGGTGCTGGGGAATGAGGGGGAGAGTTAAGGCCCGTGATCAACTTCGGCGGTTCTGCTTCGTAGAAAACGTCATCATTTGACTCAAGCCCGATGGTGAGGCTTTGCGAACCGTCGGGGTACTGTTCAGAACTTCAAGACATACCCCGACGATTCGGCGGACCTCATCATCGGGCTTGGGAGTTTTCTACGGAGCACGACGGTTCAGATTCCCCTCCCTGAAGAGGGAGGGGCGTAAACGGCCCAGCCCTCGCCGGTATCCTGCACGCATGGCGGATCCCATTACTGCCGCTGACGACTCCGCGCCGCCGCCGGCGGCGCTGCGCACCGCGTTCGCCCAGGTGGTGCGCGACTGCCTCTGGCCGGCGGCCCTGGGCATGGGCGGCGTCTACGCGTTCACGGCGGTGAGCCACGGCTTGCGTCTCGAGCCCGATGTCCGCCTCCCGCTCACCCTTTACGCCGCCGCCACCGCCGTTTTCTTCGTCGCGGCGGCACTGCTCCTGCGGCGGCGTCCCGCGTCGCTGCGCCTCGCACACCCCCTCGCCGCGTGCTTCGCCCTGCTGGCCTTGAGCAACGAATTCCTCCAGCAGCAACTGCTCGGCCACCCCGAGCTTCAGGGATACACCAGTCTCTATCTGCTGGCCATCGGCCTTTTCTTCCTTTCAACCCCATGGTTCCTGCTCTGCGTGGTGATCGGTCTGGCGGCGTGGGGTGTTGCCGCGTGGCGCGACGGGGTTGGCGGACAGGCGATCGAATGGGCGTATGCCCACGGCGCCGCCGTCGCGTTGGGCCTCGCCGCCCACCTGTCGCGCAAGCGCACCATCGCCCGCATGGAGGGGTTGCGCGCCGCCGCCGCGCACGCCGCACAACTTCAACTCGCCCTCGCCGAGCTCCGCGCGAGTGAATCGCTCTTCCGCCAGTTCGCCGACCACAGCGGGCAGGCGTTCTGGATCAACGACGGGAGGACGCACCAGGTCGCCTACATCAACCGCGTGTACGAAACTCTTTTCGGCCGGCTGATCGAACGCCTCCGCGACGACCCGCTCGACTGGCTCGCCGCCGTCCACCCGGAGGACCGCGGCCGCATCAGCCGGGCGTACCTCGACTGCGCCGCCACCGGCCGATTCGACGAACGTTACCGCATCATCGGCCCCGACGGCACTGTCCGCTGGGTCCACGACCACGGCTTCCTCATCGGCGCCGACAGCGGCGACGTCCGGCGCGTCGGCGGCATCACCCGCGACGTCACCGACCGCGTGCTCGCCGAGCAGCAGCTCATCGCCAGCCGGCAGCGGCTCACCGACCTCATCGCCGACGTCGACGGCATCGTCTGGGAGTGCGACCCGTACAGCTTCCGCTACGGCTTCGTCAGCCCGCGGGCCCCCGGCATCCTCGGCTACCCCGTCGAGCAGTGGCTCGCCGACCCCGCGTTCTTCACCACTCTGTTGCACCCCGACGACCGCGACCGCGTGCTGGCCCGGCGCAGGCAGTGCGTCGAGGCAGGCGCCGACTTCGAGCTCGAGTACCGCGCCGTCAGTGTCGATGGCCGCATCGTCTGGCTCCGCGACAAGTCACGCATCGTGCGCGACGCCGGCGGCTGCATCGACCGGCTCCGCGGCATCCTCATCGACGTCTCCGAATCCATGCGCGTCGCCCAGGCCCTGCGCGACAGTCAGGAAGTGCTCGACAAGGCCCAGACCATCGCCCAGCTCGGCAGCTGGACCTGGGAGGTGCAGCAGCAGCGCGTCATCTGGTCGTCGCAGATGTACACGATCCACGGCGTCACCCCCGGCGACTTCGACGGCTCGTGGATGTTCGCACTTCAGATGGTCCACCCCGACGATCAGCAGCTCGTCTGGAAAGCCTGCGAGCAGGCGCTGGCCAGCGGCAAGGTCGAGACGGTGGAGTACCGCGTCATCCGGCCCGACGGCGAAACGCGGAACATGCGGGCCCAAGGCGAGCTGCACTTCGCTGAACAGGGGGCGCTCCAGCGCGTGATCGGCACAGTGCAGGACATCACCGACCTCCGCCTCGCCGAGGCCGAGCGGGCCCGGCTTGAAGAAGAGCTGCGGCAGGTGCAGAAGCTCGAGGCGGTCGGCACGCTCGCCAGCGGCGTGGCCCACGACTTCAACAACCTGCTCACCGCGATCAACGGCTACGCCGACCTCGCCCGCAAGACGCTCCCCGCCGACCACGCCGCCCGTCGCTCGCTGGACATGATCGAGCTCGCCACCGATCAGGCGGCCGGCGTCACCCGCGGCCTGCTCACCTTCGCCCACCACACGCCGTACCAGAAATCGCCCACCGACCTCGCGCCCAACATCCGCCAGTCGGTGCTGCTCCTCCGCCGGTTGCTGCCCGCTTCGATCGACTTCATCGAGGACCTGCCCGAGGAGGGCGAGGTCTACGTCAATGCCGACGCCCACCAGTTGCAGCAGGTCTGGCTCAACCTCGCCGTCAATGCCCGCGACTCGATGCCGCGCGGCGGCAAGCTCATCCTCCGCCTCCGCCGGTTCACCGATGCCCCCGTGAACCCGCAGGATTCCTGGCACGGACAGGTCGTCGACGCCGCGGTCATCACCGTGACCGACACCGGCTCCGGCATGGACGAAGCGACCATGGCCCGCGTCTTCGAGCCTTACTTCACCACCAAGCCGCGCGGGCAGGGCACCGGGCTCGGCCTGTCGATCAGCCACAGCATCATCCTCGACCACGGCGGCCGGATCCGCGTGCAGTCCGAGCCCGGCAAGGGGACGCGCTTCACGATTTATCTGCCGTGCTGCCTGCCGCCCGATGAGGCATCGCACCCCGCGCCGCGGGCGGCGCCGGCGGCCGGCAGCGCCGGCGAGACGATCCTCCTCGCGGAGGACAACGAGTTCGTGCGGGCGATCATGGCGTCGTCGCTTCAGGCGGCGGGGTACCACGTGATCGCCGCGGTCGATGGCGATGAATTGGTCGAGGCGTACGATCGGCAGCGCGGAAAAGTCGGCCTCATCATTCTCGACCTCGACCTCCCGAAGCAGTCCGGCCAGGCCTGCCTCGATCACGTCCGCGCCACCGGCGACGCGGTGCCCGTGCTCATCATCACCGGCAACGCGATGCTCGCCGCCGCGCCGGGGCGCATCGAAATGAAGGAAACCGTGCTGATGAAACCGTTCCCCGTGGCGAGGCTCATCGAGCTGGTCAACGAAACACTGGCGGGGAACGTCAGCGCGGGTTAAGCCGTTCGTCCAGACGGTGCCACGGGTCGGCTCGGCGACCCGTGACACGCACCGCCCCGAGCACGGGTCGCCGAGCCGACCCGTGGCACCGCCCCGAATCGCTACGTCTGGATGGGTTCTGTTTTTAGCCGACGCCACTCCCCGTCCCGCTATCATCTCCCCGTGCCGCCGCTCCCCCACAAACTCGCGCTCTACCGCGCCGCCGTGCAGCACCCCGAGGCCGAGGTGGGGTTTCTGTACCGCGCTTACGCCCACTACCGCCGCCGCCCGCCGCTGCTGCTCAAGGAGGATTTCGCCGGCACCGCCGCCGTCGCCGCCGCCTGGGTCGCCCTTGATGGCGAGCACCAGTCGATGGCGGTCGAATCGCACGGCCCGACGCTGAAGTGGGCGGCCCGCGAGGCGGCCGGGTTGCTCGGCGAGCGTGCCGCCGACCTGCATTTCGTTCAGGCCGACGTACTCGAAGTACCTTCGCCGAAGGTCGACATCGTCGCCGCCCTGAACTTCAGCACCTTCATCTATCACAGCCGCGATGCCTTGCTTCGCTACTTCTTCCACGCCCGAAAGTCGCTGCGGCCCGGCGGCATCGTCGTCCTCGACGCCTACGGCGGCCCCGGCGCGATGCGGGCCGGTGAGCAGCGCCGACCGGCCGCGCTGCCCGACGGCAGCGACTTCGAGTACCGCTGGGAGCAGCGGAGCTTCAACGCCATCGATGCCCGCGTCGACAACCGCATCCACTTCGCCTTCAAGGGCGGCCGGTTGTTGAGCAGCGTTTTCCGATATGACTGGCGCCTGTGGACGCCCGCCGAGCTCATCGAGCTCCTGCGCGAGGCGGGCTTCGAGGAGACGCAGATGTGGTGTGACCAGTACGACGCGAAGAAGGGCACCAGCGACGGCGAGTACCGCCCGCTGACGAAGATGAACGAGCGCGAAGACTGGGTCGCTTATTTTGTCGGACTGCGGTGACGTTCTGCGGTCCCGTCCGAGCCGCGATCGCAACGCGTCGCGGACGCGCCCAACCGTTCAGCGACCCCCGTGGCGCGCGGCGACCTCCGGTCAAGTCGTCGGTCGTGCATTCGACCATCAAGGCGTTCGTCGGCGTCCGCGACGCGTTGCGATCGCGGCTCAAGCGAACACGATGGTGCTCCGGTCCGCACAGCGGCCCCTGCTTTTCAACGGTGCAACGCTTTCGCCTTCGGCCAGCTCTTCACCTTCGCCGCCGCCGCGTGCATCAGCGGGTCGATCTTCGACGCCAGCCACTGGCCATCGGCGGTGAAGTCGCTGTTGAAGAGCACCGCCCAGCTTAAGCCATCAAATCGGCGGACCAGCAGCGTCGAGGTGCCGTCGAGGCCGCCGAGGTGCCAGGTGTTGATCGTTCCCGCCTTCGGCGAACCGACGTAGCGCACGCTCCAGCCGCAGCCGTAGTGGACCGCCGGCTTGCCGTCGGGCGTTGTCTCTTTCGGCGTCACGGGCTTCGTCAGCAACGGCGGCGCGAACATGATCCTGATCGACTCCGCGGCCAGCACGGGCCGCCCGGCGACGTTGCCGGCGGCCTTGCCATCGGCGATGGATGCAAACTTGAGCAGGTCGGGCGCCGAAGCGATCCAGCCGCCGTGCGCGTCCATCGTTTCGAGGTTCCACACGCCGTAGGGACGCGGCACCTGTTTCGGCGATTCATCCGGTCCTTCAAAAACGCTCGGCCCCGTCTTGGCGGCGCGGTCGTAGTAGCGCACCTCGCCGCTGGCCGTCGTGCGCGTCGCGCCGATCTTCATGCCCGTCACACCCGCCGGCTTGAGCACGTGCTCCTTCACGTAAGCGTCGTAACTCTGTCCGCTCGCCTTCTCGATCGCCCGGCCGAGCAGGCAGTAACCGAAATTGGAATAGGCGTGCCGCTCGCCGGGCTCGAAATCCAGCGGGTGCGACAGCATCGACTCGACAACCTCGGCCTGCCCCGCCGGAGAAGAGGTTTTCTGCGCCAAAGCGAACTCGCGCGACTTGAACATGGGGTCGAACGACTTCCCGCGATCAAACCCGCCCGAGTGCTGAAGCAGGTGGAGAATCGTGATGTCGCGCCAGCGCGGGTCGCCTTTGGGCGCGGCGGGGATGTCGAGCTTGAGCAAGTCCACGATGCGGTCCTCGAGTTTCAACTTGTCGCGCTCGACGAGCCGCAGCACGGCCACCGCCGTGATGGGCTTCGAGATGCTCGCGATTCGGAAAAGGGCATCGGGCTGGACGGGCGTCTGCTTCTCCTTATCCGCCAGGCCGAAGCCGCGCGAGTAAAGGAGTTGCCCATCCTTCGCCACCGCGATCGCCATGCCGGGCACCTGATGTTCGTCAAGGAACTTCAGCGCCATCTCATCGAAGGGCGCGAGCTCCGGCACCGCGTCGCCGGTGGTGGGCGCGGCGGCGAGGAGTTGGGGAACGAGAAAGATGAGGAGGATCGGCAGGAAGTTCATCGGGTGCTCCGAGGCTGGATGGCGGCGCGAGGGGGTGAGTGGGTGAGTGGGTGAGTGGGTGACAATGCGCTCGATTCGATCTCGCCGTTTGACAACGTCCTCTCGTCACCCGATCACCCACTCACCCTCTCACCCCTTCATCCTTTTCCGCTACCATTTCACACCAGCCTCGGAGTTTCCGCAATGCCCCCGATCACCGACCAGTTCAAGCCCGGCCAGCGGGTCGCCATCACCCAGCAGATCCCCCAGCGCGAGCGCGTCTGGACCACCAAGCTCACCGGCACCATCGTCAAGTACGAGCAGCAGAAGACCGGATCATGGTTCGCCCACTCGAAAGATGACAAGCTCTGGCTCGACCGCCTGACGATCCGCAAGGACGACGGCGAGATCGTGGTGATGAACCTCGACGCGTTCACGCATGTCGAGCTGCTAGCGCCGCCGACTGCCTCTCCCTCTTAGGGAGAGGGTGGCGAGGTCCGCCGAGCCGGGTGAGGGTAAGGCTTACAGATATCGACAACCTCCCGACGGTGCACGGCGCGACATCGTTGATCCTCAAACATTTCAGCGACTCGACCCTCACCCCAGCCCTCTCCCTAAGATGGAGAGGGGGCCAAGCCATGTCTAACCTTCCCTCTCTCGACGAACGCGGCCTGCCTCTGGGCTATCCGTTCCGCCCGAACTGGGAAGTGACGCCGCGCGAGGTGGAAGCATTGCTCGCCGCCGCCGGCAAAACCAGTGAGCCGTCGTTCGTGCTGATCGATTGCCGAATGCCGCAGGAATACGCAATCGCCAGCATCGAGGGTGCCGAGCTGGTGCCGCTGCACGAAGCGGGCGAGCGGCTGGAAGAACTCAAGCGGCACGCCGACAAGAAGGTCGTGATCCACTGCCACCACGGGATGCGCTCGCTCCAGATGGCGGCGTTCCTGCGACATCAGGGGTTCAAGGACGTGACCTCGATGGCGGGCGGCATCGATGCTTGGGCAATGGCGGTGGACCCAGCAGTCAAACGATACTGATGCTTAGCGGTCGGGCCGCAGGCTCGGCGCAGTCACCCCCGAGTTCAGCAGCCGCCTGGTGCGTCTCTGATGCTTAGCGGTCGGGCCGCAGGCTCGGCGCAGGCCCACCCGTTGCTGCGCTGCGAGTCTTCAGTCCTGGGGCAAGCGTTTGGAACAAAAAAATAGATATGAGCGACGACGTCTGCCAGCAACGGGTGGGCCTGCGCCGAGCCTGCGGCCCGACCGCTAAGCCGGGGTGGGGGGACCGACCACTTGGACGCAGCAAAGCTTCCGCCCCCCGCGAACCGATCTTAAGGTTGTCCCCAACCGTAAGGACCGATCATGAGCATCACCGACTGGCCACACCTGCACGGCTCGCACTTCAAGAACACCCGCGTCCTCATTACCGGCGGGGCCGGTTTTATCGGGTCTCACCTCACCGAGGCATTGATCAAGCTCGGGGCCACGGTCACCGTCCTCGACGACCTCTGCGGCGGCGACGAAAGTAATTTCGACGCGTTCCGCCCCGAGGCGGGCGACCGGCTGCGCTTCGTCAAAGGCACGATCCTCGATGAGAAGACGGTGGCCGACTGCGTCAAGGGCTCTCGCTACGTGTTCCACCAGGCGGCGCTCGGCTCGGTGCCGCGCAGCGTCGAGCAGCCGCGCAAGTACCACGAGGTCAACGCCACCGGCACGCTCAACGTGCTCGAGGCCTCGCGCCTCGCCGGCGTCGAGCGCGTCATGTTCGCCGCCAGCAGCAGCGCCTACGGCGACAGCGAAGTGCTGCCCAAGGTCGAGACGATGCCCGTGCTCGCGAAAAGCCCCTACGCCGCGAACAAGGCGGCCTGCGAGGCCCTGATGAGCGCTTACGCCGGCAGCTACGGCATCGACACCGCGTCGCTCCGCTACTTCAACATCTTCGGCCCGCGCCAGAACGCCAACAGCGCCTACGCCGCCGTCATCGCCGCCTTCGCCAAGGCGCTCTTCAACGACGAGCACCCCGTGATCTTCGGCGACGGCCTGCAGTCGCGAGATTTCACGTTCGTCGAGAACGCGGTGCACGCCAACCTGCTCGCCGCCCGCGCGGCCCGGCCGATCAAGGGCGCGACGATTAACGTCGCCTGCGGCACGCGCATCGACGTGAACGAGCTGGCGAAGGTGATGGCCCAGATCGTCGGCAAGCCGCACCTGACGCCGGTGCACAAGCCGGAACGGGCGGGGGACGTGAAGCATTCGCTGGCGGACCTCGGCCGCGCCAAGGCGCTGCTGGGCTACTGGCCGATTATCGGCTTCGAGGAAGGGCTCAAGCCCACGGTGGAGTGGTACGGCGCGGTGATGGTGTGAAGAAACCGCGCAGCGATTTCTTCACACCCCGAGCCGGGTTCTGTGAACCCGGTCGGATTGCGAGGCTCAAGGCCGAGCAATCCGTTTCGCACTGACGACGTTCAATGGGGCCCCGTGCGTCCGTCGCGCGAAACAGTCTCACTCAGCCCGCGGCGGGCTTCGCTCGTCTGACCGGACTCGCAGAGTCCGGCTCTGAAAAGCGGCTGTCGTCGCGGCTCTCACGCCAACAAATCCGCGATCACGCGCCCTTCGCGCGGCGTCTCGCCCAGCGCCACCGCCAGCGTCGCATGGATATCGGCGAGGGTCACCGGGTTCTCGACGACGCGCATCGGGTGCTTCGGGCCGGTCCTGCCGTAGACGAACCCGCGCTTGAACGGGCCGCCGAAGAGGACGATGGAGTTGGCTTCGGCGAAGTGGGCGTGGAAGCCGTAGTCGCGTTCGTTCTCGATGATGAGGTTCTCGCCGGTATTCAAGTCGTTTCCCGCCGCCGGCAGGCCGGCGATGGTGCGGTTGAACTCCGACGAGATGCAGAAAATCGTGCGGTCGATGAGATGTTCCCGCTCCAGCTTCAGCAGCGTTGACGCGATCGGCAGGTCGATCGCCGACATCGTCTCGGTCAGTTGCTGCGCCCCACGTTCGTGGTGGTCGAGGCCCCTGAACGGCTCGAAGGGCCATGTGACCCGCGCGCACGAGGAGCCGGAGGCGACCAGGTTCACGGCGGCGATCAGCGCCTGCGTCAGCGCGAACGACCGCATCGCGGCCACCTCCTCCGCCCGGACACCCTCGCCGCCGGCGGCCGGCGCTTCGTCGCGGAGCCAACCGAGCGTCGGATCGACTTCGACGTGTTCCACGGATGAGTTGAAGCTCAGCGCGTTGAGCATCTGAACTTGCGCCTCCTCGTGATCGGTCGTCTGGTGGACCAGCGAGCGCACGACGGTGGCGTGGTTCATGAACTCGCTGGTGATGAGCAGCCGTTCGCTCAGCATCAACCCCGGCGCGCTCGACGGGATGGTCGCGCAGGTGCTCGTCATCTCGCTGCCGCGCATGCCCGGCCGAAAAGGTGAGTACGGCTTGGGGTCCCACAGGTCATTGCAGGGCCACCCGCCCGGGAGGAAGAGGTGGATCAGCGACATGCGGCTCGGCCCCGGCGTCGCTCGCGCCGCCGTCACCGAAGGCAGCGGCATCAGCCCGGCGGCCGCGCCGGCTGCGGCGCTGGCGGCGATGAACTCGCGACGATTGATGGACTGCGGCATCGGATTGTTCCTCGTGATGATCGATGGCCTGCGCTGCGACGACGATTTGATTCTATCAGCAGGCACACCCGCCACGTTCGCATCGATGACACGCCGTCGGTGAGAGTGTCCAAGCCCGATGATGAGGCTCGGCGAATCGTCGGGGTAACTTTCGATTCACCATCAACGGTCCCCGCAGCCGAATACCCCGACGATTCGGCGGACCTCATCATCGGGCTTGGCCTCCGCCGTCATTTAGAAGTGAGCCGCGCACGAAGTAAGCGGACTTTTGAACCCCTCGCAACACACAGCCGGCCTTCGCGGCACAAATGACGGTCGAACTCGCTTACTTCGTGCGCGGCTCCTTCGTGCCCGCCATCCGCTGCGTTTCGTCGCACTCTGCCCGCCACCCCAAACACCCCGCCAAATTGCTTATCATGCTCGGCTCGTTTC